>Ga0070732_10000080_pt1 | contig 93756 bp, 78 predicted proteins | sample Coa_R1_5_FD_66449 | JGI IMG/M metagenome (GOLD analysis project Ga0070732, IMG submission 66449) | Surface soil microbial communities from Centralia Pennsylvania, which are recovering from an underground coalmine fire - Coalmine... | ecosystem: Environmental > Terrestrial > Soil > Unclassified ... | reverse complement strand
GGCGCCAACCTGCTGCAATCGGGATTCACCAACTGGTGTCCGGCGATGGCCATTTTCCGCAAGCTGGGACTGCCGGATGCAAAAGCCAGCCAGACAACGTGCGAGCTGAATGCGGTCGGGCAACCGGGAACGAAATAAGGACCGGCAATCCCGGTCCTTGATGGAAACTTTTGAGATCGCACCCGTCGGTGAGGAGCGTCGAGAGGGGTGCGGGGATTGGGGTAAGACTCTTCCCGCTTGCACTTTTTTAATTTGGTGGGGAACGTCCAGTCCCTTAAAGGTTCCAGTACACTTTGTGTTTATCATGCCGGACCATTTTCTCGAGCAGACTTCAGTTACCGATGCAACCAGCGCAATGCGCGAGGCGCTAAAGTCTGCCCTTCAGCAACGACAAAACAAAGTTTATAGTCGCGATGAAGTAGGTAGTGAGAGAGAGACATTTCGCCATGAGCTCCGCTCGCAACTCCGTGCGGTTGCACGAAGGTATAGCCAACCAGTATCGGACGCGGAGCATTTCGCCGACATCCACGAAATTTCTGATAGCCTTTCGGCTCGGTTCGGTCCGATTCTCAAAGACGGGCGATTTCGGTACGGCACAGCGCAAAAGGCTCTTAATCTTTACCTAAAGTTCCTCTGGCGCTTGGGAGAGATCATGCCTCCGCCACACTGCCCGGTCGACGGCATCGTATTGTCATCTGCTGGTATTGAGGGAAGCTGGACGCACAGTGACAGCGAGGCAGAATACGCTTCATGGATCAAAATTCTTAGGCAGAAGGCACGTCCACTGTCCCTTGCGGAATGGGAATATCGTCTCTGGTCGACCCCGGACAAGCGCAAGAGCAGGGGTGAAACCTGCTGTTGAACCCGTCGAAACCACAAGGCGTGGAAAGGACAAGGCACCTGTTCGTGTCGTGAGGAGTCGGAAGAGCAAAAGACCGGGCCACCCGTTTAGCTGCGCCGGGATGGGTTCTTGTGTCATTCAGTTGCTGCGGGCGGCGCGGCGCGAGGAACTTCGTGTGAAATGATTCTGATTTCTTTGAGTAATTCCTCGCGGGTCTCGCCTAGCAGTTGATGTGACCCGATTGCCTCAAATCCTTCATAAATGGCCAATACACAGAATGAGGAGAAAAAGAACAAGGTCCTCGAACAGGGCAGGAAACTCAAGCAGTGAAGCGCGAGAACTCCCAGGGCCGTAGAGACGGCGGCAAGAGAGATTCCTAACTCGAACTTGAGGCGCAGGACGACCGTGCGGACGTATCCTCTGCCGATCGGGTCGTCGACAAAAGCAGTCCGCAAGTATTCGTACCAGTTGGACGTATGTTTCCCGCCTGTCTTCTTGTCAAGTCTGGTGTCGAGATGTCATTCAAACCTTGATCCCAAATCCTCAATGATTATCCCGACTGCGGTTGTCACAAAAAAGAGGATCAGGGCGGCCTCAGTGTGGTTGTTTGATACCAAGTTGTGAAGATTTGGGTACTTCCAAAACAGCACTAGCACCCAGCTGCTGATTCCGAGGCCGCCCGGGATGAGCAACGTGACAAGCGGCCGGAATACTTCAGACTGGAAAGCCGCAAAGAAATTCATTTTTCGGCCTTTCTTAGGAGCGATCTTAGCCGACTCCGAACGTAGCAACTAAGTGACGACATGGATTCCTTTTTGCGTTTGAGAAACGCCGGTGATAGCCGCGCGCAATGCGCAGCTATCACCAAACAGAGGTCAGGCGGTTTCGGCTAGAACTGTGCTCTCAAGCAGCCTCTCCGCCTCCGCAATTAAGGCAATGATGGTCACCTCAGTACCGTCGGCGTCGGTGTTGATGCCTTCCGCGATTTTCTTCACCTGCGTAGCTTTGCTCTTGATATCGCGTAGAGCGCGCGCAGCGTCTTTAATTTTTGAAAGAACTGTCCGGACGCCAGCCACGTCAACGGTCCCGTCAGGTGCCTCTATCCCGGCCAGGACCCTAGAGAGACGATACGCAATATGAAGGTTGTCCGCGGTGGTCACGACCTTGTTTCCATAGATCTGGAACTCGCCTACATGTTGAGGGAGCATCTCCGTGCCGCTGGAAACGTAGATCGCCAAATCGGCTGCGCGTTCGACAAGCTCACGATCCAAGTCGGCTTTGATGGCAGGAAGGCTCATCTGTTTACGATTGCGCGCTTCAACAACTGCACTCTTCCCAATGCCGGCGAATGTCACAAGGAAATCGCCAGCGCGAGAGCCGTTGCTGCCCGAGGCTATCCACTGAACATCGTCTCCATGCTGCAGCGCCAAGCGCGAGAGTTCGGTTTGCACCCATTCTTCAAACGGCTTGCCCTTCAGAGAAGAGGATTCGATGATCTGTTCGGCCGCTTTCTTGGCCTCTAGTTTTCCTTTTACTTCTTGCAGTTCGGCAAAAACTGGCTTAAGCGCGTTCTGAAGGGTCTCTTGCAGAATGCCCACTTGGCCATCCATCCCGAAGACTTGCGAGAGTTGGTGGTGTAGCCGGAAAGCGTATGAGCTTCGCAGGTCCGGATTGAACATTTGCTCGAAACGTGAGCTGGCTTGCTGAATCAGTTCCCCCAACTTGCTGATACCGCTGGACTTCTTCTCCGGATCCAACAGTGCGTTGGCATTCGCCGTTAACTCCTGGTTCCAGCGCTGCACATCCCTCTTTGCATCTGACAGAAGGTCGCCTAGCTGCTTTGTATACGACCCACTCTCCGTTGGAGAAAAGCGCTGCGAGAGGGCATCCGTGGCTCGCTTTTCGAGTTGGGTTAGTGATTTTTCAAACACGCCACTGAGGGTGCCGAATCGACTTTCAACGAAGTCCAGGTCGATCGTTGTGCGCACGCGCTGCATAGCAGCACTGCCGACCGCGATTATGTCGAGCACCGTCTGGATTTGCGTTTCTTCCGGCTCTGACGATACCAGACCAAAGAACTCCGCATTTTTAACACTCAAATCATTGATGGTTATGGACTGTTCGGTCGCGTTAGCTTCAATTGAGGAAGACATTTAGATTCACCTCTTTGAAAATTTGCAGCTGTCGCGCTGCATGAGGTTCACCTTGCTCGACTAGGCCTTAAAAAGTATTTACCGGCGTGCTTAAATTGCGCTTAAAATGCTCTTAAAACCTTGATTCTTCCGACTGAGTCTCAGTAAGGATCGCCTGTAGCGTGAAGAAAGCAAACCGATACTACCGATTCGGCCCGTTTCGGTTGGTACCGGACGAACGGGCGCTTTTTCGCAATGCGACGCCAGTTGCGCTGACACCGAAAGCATTCAATATCCTTGTCCTCCTAGTGGAAAACCACGGCCATCTCGTGCGGACTGACGAGATTATCCGAAAAGTATGGCCAGACACCCACGGGGGAAACCTCCCGGTGCAAATGACCGCCATACGAAATGCTTTGCAGGCGGACTATATCGAGTCCAAGCAGAAATATGGGTACCGGTTCAGAGAGCCTGTCACTGAGGGGCAAGAAGACAGCGGCCACAGTGTGCCATCAAGCACGCTGTGGCGCCTAGGAGCCTTAGGCAGTGCGATGGTGGGCATGGTCTGTATTATTGGCCTCCTCCTCTATCTTGCACTTCATTCCAAAAGCGAGGCAATCCGACGCCCCAGCCCTCAGGCTGGCCTTTACCAACGAGCTCTTGAATACGAACGAGCGGGTGATGACGACCAAGCACTTACAACTCTCGATCAAGCGATCCAGTTGGACCCTAACTATGACGAGGCCTGCGTCCGAGCTGCCTATCTTGCCTACGAAGCAGAAGAGGGCCCTAAAGCAGCCAGCTATCTGAAAAACTGCAAAGCGTCGCAGGGCCAAGACGAAGCTTTGCGCCTAAAGGCACAAGCTTTAGAACAGGTTCTTGCTGACAACGGCACCCGGGCCATGCAGCTTTATCAGTTGTTGATCGACAGATATCCACGAGATACGGACGCGCTGTTTCGGTTTGCGGAAGTCGCTACCGACCGTGATCGTCTGGACGAGGCGGACAAGGTTAGCAGCAGGTGCATCGCGCTAGAACCGAACAACCCCTATTGCCGATTTCAACTGATGTACGTGAGGTTGAAACAGAACAAATTTGCTGACGTGCTCAATGATTCAAAATCGCTTCCTGCCAGCGTCCGCGATTATCCATGGTTTGACGAGCCAGTCGGCGTGGCGCTACTCGGCACCGGGCAACTTGATCTTGCGAAGGAAACATTTGAGCGTCTGGCTGGCCACCAGCAGCACCTGCACGGAACATCGCATTTCACTACCGGGAAGGAGTGGGTCGCGGACGTCTTGTTGTACCAAGGACGCGTAAGTGAAGCAACGCGAAGGATTCAGCAAATGATGGATACAGGAGAGAACGCGTTGGCCCGCGCTGGATACTTGGCATACCTGGCCAGAATATACATGCTCTTGGGCGATACCAAAGTGGCGAGGAGCTTTGCCATGGAAACTCTCACTGCTCCTGCTGAACCAGACAGTCTTAGTGTTGCCGCCGTTGTCTTGGCGAACACTGGTGATTCTGTTGCTGTCGAAAAAGTCTTGAAAGCGCGATCCGGCATGACGACCGCGACTCTGTCTCCAGCAAATGAGCACCTAATTCGTGGCCTGCTGGCAGCATCTAAGGGTGACGACACGAAGGCAATCGAGGAAATACAACTCACTCGAGACCTTAATTCGCATGACGAAGAAGCGACATATTGGCTCGGAATGGCCTACATGCGGTCACGGGATTTTAAGTTTGCTCTCGCAACATTTCAGAATCTTCGAGACTTAAAGGGCACGATTCTGCTTGACGATGTTCCATTCTTAGTGCCCCTCGCGACATACCGAATTGCTCAGTGCTACGAAGCCCTGGGTGAACCAAGCGCCGCCGCGGCTTACTACGCCGAAGCTGCTAAAGTGTGGGCAGGTGCAGATACGTCATTGCCGCCAAAAAGCGTGCCCGTCAGGCTAGGGTCTAAATAAGGCCAAATGTGCCGCCCCGCTGGGGCTCTGTCGTTTTTTTTCCTAACCCCGGGCTTCACCCGGGGCTACCCTCCACCCCGAAAACGCGCAACCGCGGCCCGTTTCGGGGACCGCGGTGTGGTCGCGCCCGTCCACACCCCAGTCCGCGCAACAGCGGCGCGATCCGGGGACCCCGGCGCCGGTGCTTGGGGGATTTGTTGGGCGATCGGCGTCTAAGAAGGATAGGAGGATCTGGGACCGCTCTGCCGAGTGGCGGCTGGTGGCGATAGCGAATCGCCTTGGAAGATCCAGCGGGGTGCATTTTCGAAGAGAACTCCCTGATGCGGCATGGTGTGGGACACATCCTCGGGATCCTTCGACTCGCCCTTGCTCCTTCGTCGCTACGGGCTCCCTCAGGATGACAGGGGTTGAGAGGGATCCGGTGATTCCACGCCAGTCGGCGCAAGAGCGGCGTGACCTGGGGACCCCGTGGGAAAACGGCGGGCTATTGTCATCCGTCCCGCGGGGGCGGGACTGCGGTGTGGTGAGTTCGAGATTTTTCTTCAGGCTCGGCGGTTGGCGGTCAGGGCAAGGGGCGTTTTTTCTGCAATGTGGTTGCTGCGATTTGCTGGGAAAGGGCGTATTTGTTCAGGGCGTTGGCAGTTAGACGCGGCAGTGCCGGGTCTCTACGGCCAGATTCTTCTTGCCCGCAGGTTGCCGCAGATCGACGCAGTTGAACGCGAGATGGGAGTCGGTGAATCGCGCGATCGCGTGATCGGGCGATCTGGCTCCCTAAATTGCCCCACCATAAATTGCCCACCATGCCGCAGTCTTCATTTGTCTTCAAGCGTCGGCAATGGTCTTCATTTGTCTTCACTTGTCTAAGTTGAATCCGGCCAGCCAATTACAGGCGTTTTGAGAGTTCGTGAAATGAGCCCGTTTCAAGAATCTGGTTGACGGCAATTTTGATTCGTTGTTTCCTGTCTATAGGCAGGCGTGAAGTTGATCTTGGGTGGCTGGGAGCGGCAAGCCTCACCCGCCAAACGGCCGGCACCGGCTGAGAAGGAGTAGTCAGTAGTTAGTATTCAGTTATGCCCCGAGGAGGGATCGGGAGCACCGGGCAGCGGCGCCGGTTGAGGCACAAACTAAGCCTCATAAACGGTCAGCACCCCAGCGCGGGCGTCCTTCAGATTTCGCCCTGTGCTACCAGGATTTTGCCGAAGGCATTCTTCGTCCCGTTTTTGGCATATCCGCAGAGGGGCAGGAAGAGTGTGCCTGCGAAGATCGCCGTGATCGGGTGATCGGGTGATCGAAAGGCGGGAAGGCCGGGCGCCTGCAGATGGCTCATAGCTGCTAGCTGCTGGCTTCTAGCTGCCGGCTTCTAGCTACTAGCTCCTGGCCAAACCCCAAACCCCAAACCCCGAACCCCAAACCGCAAGACTTGCACATTATCGAAGAGAATTCCCTGAGGCAGCTTGGTTTCTGCGCCCCTTCAGCATCATCCGTTGGCCGGGATTGTTGTCCGGCATTTATCTGCCATTTAGAAATCAAAAATCAAAAGATCGGCCACCTTTGGGGTGGCTTTTTTATTGAAAGGAACCTGGAAATGTTCGATGCCAGCGACGTTGTTCGCCCGGAAGAAGTCATTGCCGCGATCCGGGAGTTGGCGGCGGAATTGGAGAGAACCCCGACGATGTCGGAGGTCGCCAGCAAGTTGAACACGACGGAGCTGCGCATCCGGAGGCTCTTTGGCAGCTACGCGAAGGCAGTCGCGGCCAGCGGCCTGGCGCCGACGGTGAAAGGCAGGCTCAGGATGAGGGACGTGTTCGAAGACTGGCGGGTGGTGGCAAGAAAGCTGGGCAAGATTCCAACCATGTACGAATATGGGTTGGAGGGGAATCTCAGCATAAGGCCATTCAAGGACCGGTTTGGGAGCTGGAAGAATATTCCGGGGGGAATGCTGGAGTTCGGCGACGGGGCACAGCTCTGGCCGGGATGGGAGGACGTACGAGAGCTGGCGCAGCGCTATGTGGATAAACAGGCGAGGTTCACGGATGTGATATCGAGGTCCACGGACGTGCAAGCGGATGTACACGCGAAATACGGCAAACCGCTTACGGACTCGCCGATGTTTACGGCCCCGACCAACGAACTGGGGGTGATGGTGCTGTTCGGCGGCCTGGCCCGCAGGCTGGGCTTTGTGGTGCTGCAGGTGCAGGCGGGGTTTCCGGATTGCGAAGCGCTACGCGAAGTGACCGAGGACCGCTGGCAGCGAGTAAGGATTGAGTTTGAATTTTGAGAGCCGGAACTTTCTGACGCATGGCCACGATCCGGCGTCGTGCGACCTGATTGTCTGCTGGGAGCATAACTGGGAGGGATGCGAGGTGAAGGTGCTGGAGCTGAGAAAGGCAGTAGTTAGTAGTTAGCCGGATTGGCTGCTAGCTGCTGGCTGCGGATGGTAATAGCCCGCCGTTTCAACGGCGGGAAAGGAAGACAAACGAAACCAGTCCCCGCAGGGGACGGCTGAAATTCTCAATCGTGCGATGCCGAATGCAGCTTCATACCATGCCGTTCCAACATTCGCGCCAGCTCTTCATCGAACCGCACCTTCGCGTGATGCTTTTCCTGATTTTGAATGTAACGAATCGTATTGTCGACCTGGGCGATGCCTATGCTGAAGGCGGCATAGCCGTCCTGCCACGCGAAGGAGCGAGCTTGCAGATGATCGTTGATCCACTTGGAGGAGCCGCCTTTGATGAGTTGGATCGCCTTGGCCACCGTCATGGTGGTAGGCAGGGAGACCAGAGCGTGGGCGTGGTCTTCGATACCACCTACGGCAAGCGCTTTGAATTTGTTGAGCCGCGCGATGCCGGCGATGTACGGCCAGAGTCTTGTCTTCAGCTCAGCAGGAATCAGAGAGCGGCGTTCTTTGGTGGAGAACACGGAGTGAATCAAAATGCTGGAGTAAGTGTGCGACATGCCGCGAATTGTAATCTTTTCGTCCTCCGCGCCCAATAGAAAGGACCTCAGTCGTCCCCTGCGGGGACTTCCATCTTGTTCCTTGCTTTCCCGCCGTTGAAACGGCGGGCTATTGCCATCCGTCCCGCGGGGCGGGACTGCGGTGTGGTGAGTTTGAGATTTTTCTTCAGGCTCGGCGGTTGGCAGGTCGTTTTTTCTGCGATGTGGTTGTTGCGATTTGCTGGGAAAGGGTGCATTTGTTCAGGGTGTTTGGCAGTTAGACGCGGCAGTGCCGCGTCTCTACGGCCAGATTCTTCTTGCCCGCAGGTTTTACCGCAGATCGACGCAGATGAAGGCAAGGAAGAATCGGGAGATCGGGGGATCCGCTGATCGAGGGCACGCCGGGACAGGTCTTGTGATAGACGGGCAGCAATACGTAGTTATTTTCCTGGCGTCAGTGCCTTGCGCTTCCACAATTCCCAGGCACGCTGGTAGTTGTCGGGCGGAGTGGCCTTCACGGCTTCCTCGGGAGAGAGATACTCGGGGTTTTTCGAAAGCGCCATGGCCTGGGCCTGAAGGGTGGCGTTGATCTCCAGGTAGACGCTCCTGCCGACTACCACGGGCAGCGACGGTCCCACCACCACCGCGCCGTGGCCACGCATGAGAGCAGCGGAAGTATTGCCCAGAGTCCTGGCCAGGGCGCGTCCGCGGTCGGCATCGCGCACCAGCATGTCACTCATGCCGGCGACTTTGCGAATCTCAAAGATCGGCACGCCTTCGCCGATGAATGCCGCCATGTGATAAAGGGGGCGAAGAGTGACAGAGCAGGCGCCGAAAGGGATCAGTGACGGCGAGTGACTGTGCACGATGGCCTGCACGTCGGGGCGAGACTGGTAGATCTGGCCATGGATGAATCGCTCCACGTAGGTGGCGCGTCCGCGGGCGTCAACGGGATTGCTTTCGAGGTCGAACTCCATGATGTCCTCGGCGGTGACCAGTTCCGGGGCCAGCGAGCGCGAGAGGAGATAGCGATTGGGATTGGCGTTGTGGCGAACGCTGACGTGGCCGTAACCGTCGACCACGCCCTGGTTGGCGAGGATGCGATTTGCGGCCGCCAGGTCCTGAATGAGTTTGGGATCGGCGGGGCCGGCGGAAGAAAGAGCGCTCTGGCCTGGGGACTGTGAAGAGTCGTGGGCCGCGCCCAACAACATCATGCTGCTGCCGGCCACAAAGCCGCGGCGCGTAAGGCGCGCCGGTTTGGTTTTGTTTTCATCGCCATGGTGCATTTGCGCTGGACCTCTCAGTTTGGGGTGGCGGCTTGCCTAAACCGCAGAGGGGCAACACCTTAGGTAAGAAGGAATGCCGCTCGAATGACCCAAAGCTTCGTGTATTATAACGATGGACATGCATTTGCCTGCACAGCGCGAAAAGGATCTCCAGCCCATGTTTGTGATTGCGCTGGTCGTGATCCTGCTCGGGTTCGCAGTGTGGCTGAAGGTGCTGCCGAACCTGGGACCGAATCTGGGGGCCTCATCCACGGTCAAGCTCTGGGTGGATCCAAGCCACGATTTCGACACGCTGATCAAATTGGCTCCGGTGGGAAGCTTCCTCTTTCTGGTGCTTCTCATACCGGCGTCGATGGCGGGTTTGAGAAGGCCACAGCAATCCATTCCAGTCATCAAGTTCGCCACCAGGGATGTATTCACCGGGTCGCGGCACTGGTCTCGTCCTCCTCCGCTCTTCTAGGCTTTCTCGTTAGGCAGACTCGCCAGAGTCCACATAAAACATAAAAAACAATCGGATTTTTCTCTGGCGGGCAAAGCTTTAAGCCTGGCTGCCGCGCGTTGCGCCGTGCTCAAAGCTTCGGGGAAAAGATCGGATAACTTTTATGACATCCAATGCACCGCCGCCAAGGGGCGGCGTAACCCCTTTGCAGTTGCAAAAGCTGCAGGGACTGAGCGCGTGTGTTGTCGCCAGCGCCATTGAACTGTGCGACGTGCGCCTGCCCAACACCGGTTTCTCCAACGCGAGCGTTCGCTGCCTGTTTGAGGAGCTGCCTCCGGTGGCGGGATATGCGGTTACGGCGCGCATCCGCACCGCCGCGCCTCCCATGGAGGGCGGACGATACACTTACGCGCGCACCGATTGGTGGGACCACGTGCTCAGCGTTCCCGCGCCGCGCATCATGGTGGTGCAGGACATGGACAGCCGCCCGGGCCTGGGCGCTTTCATCGGCGAGGTGTACGCGTGCATCCTCAGGTCGCTGGGGTGCGTGGGATTGCTGACCAACGGAGCCGCGCGCGATCTGCCCCAGGTCCGGGAGGCCGGGCTGCAGGTTTTCGCCGGCAATGTTTCCGTTTCGCACGCCTACGCGCACGTCTTTGATTTCGGCGGTCCGGTGGAAGTTGCCGGTCTAAGAATCCGGCCGGGCGAGTTGCTGCACGGCGATCTACACGGGATCCAGACTGTTCCGGTGGAGATCATCAGCCAGGTTCTGGCCACCGCCGATGAGGTCGTGGAACGCAGACACGCTGTGACCAGCCAGTGCGGCGGCGCGGACTTCAGCATGGCCAAGCTGCGCGACGCGGTGATAAAGATCGAACAACAGTGGAAGAGCAAAGCAGGGTAAACCGACGAACATGAAAAGCCTATTCAAGAGCAGCCCCAAGCCTCTGGCCTGTACGGCGACGGCAGCGGTTTGCTTCGCCACTCTCTTCTTTTCCGGATGCCACTCGGAAGACCAGGTGCGGGCCGACACCCAGGCGAATGCGCCGCACGTCGCGGTGGTCAAGGCGACGCGAAAAAATATCGCCAGCACTCTGGAAATTGCCTCGGAGTTCCAGCCTTTTCAGGAGATCAACGTCTACGCCAAGGTTTCCGGCTACATTCGCAAGCTGCATGTGGACTGGGGCAGCCACGTGAAGCAGGGTCAGCTGCTGGCCGATCTGGAGATCCCGGAACTCGAACAGCAGGTGCAGCAGGACCGCGCGTCAGCGCAGCGCAGCATGCACGACCTCTCGCGCTCGCGCGAGGAGGTCAGCCGCGCGGAGTCGGCCTACACCGTCGCCCATCTTTCCTATCAGCGGCTGGCGGACGTGCAGAAGACGCAGCCCAACCTGATAGCGCAGCAGGAGGTCGATGAGGCCCTGGGCAAGGATCAGGAAGCTTCCGCCGGCGTTTCTGCGGCGAAAGCATCGCTGGCCGCAGCAGAGCAGGCGGTGGTTGCGGCCAAGGCGGCGCTGGCCAAGGACGAAGCCATGTATGCCTATTCGCACATCAGCGCGCCCTTCGAGGGCGTGATCACGGAGATGTCGGCGTACACCGGCGCCCTGCTTCCCGCGGGCACGTCGTCAAACAAAGGCGACCAGGCGCTCTGCCGACTGTCGGAAAACAATATGCTCCGATTGGTTATTCCGCTGCCGGAGCGGGCGGTGGGTGATGTCCGCGTGGGCCAGATGGTCGCGGTCCAGGTCAGCGGGCAGAACAAGACTTTCGACGGCAAGATCGTGCGCTTCTCCGACCAGATCGACCGCGATACCCGCACCATGCGCACCGAGGTCGATGTTCCCAATCCGAAATACGAACTGGTGCCGGGAATGTACGCTTCCGTGCGGCTTCCTTTGCACACAGTGCAGAGAGCCCTGACGGTGCCGGTGCAGGCGCTGCAGCCGACCAGCGAGGACCGCGGCACGGTGCTGGTGGTCAACGGGTCAAACAAGATTGAAAAGCGCGAGGTCACGATCGGGCTGCAAACCTCGACTGACGCCGAAATTCTGACCGGGTTGCAGGACAACGACCTGGTGGTCTTCGGCACGCAATCGCAGTACAAAGCCGGGCAGGTGGTAGCGCCCAAGCTGGTGGAAGCTTCGAAAGCGGAATAGATATTCATGGCCTCATTTTCACTTCGTCATCCTTATTTGATTGTCGTTATCTGTCTCTTCATCTGCGTCCTGGGCGTGACCGCGGTCATTTTCATGCCGGTGGACATGTTCCCGCCGATCAACATTCCCGTGGTGCAGGTGGCAACGTTCTATAGCGGAATGCCGCCGGAGCAGATTGAAGCGGATATAACCGATACGTTTGAAAGATTCTTCACCATGGGCAGCGGGATCGACCACATGGAGTCGCGCTCCATGGCGGGCGTGAGCCTGATCAAAGTCTTCTTCCAGCCCGGCACCGACGCCAACGCCGACGTCACGCAAATATCCAACCTGGCCATGGCCGACCTGCGCCGGCTTCCCCAGGGCACGCTGCCGCCGGTGGTGATGAAGGTAGATGCTTCCAGCCTGCCGGTTTGCCTGCTGACGGTGGAAGGCCAGGGGCTGGACGAGACGCAGCTTCACGATTACCTGCAGTTCTCGATCCGCAACCAGATCGCCGGCGTGCCCGGCGCCACGGTGCCGCCACCTTACGGCGGGCGCTACCGGCAGATCATGGTTTATGTGGACCCGCTCAAACTGCAGGCTAACCAGCTGAGTCCGATGGACGTGGCGCGCGCCACCAACATGTCGAACCTGATTCTGCCCGCGGGCGACGTGCGCATCGGTCCCCTGGATTACAACCTCTACACCAACGCGCAGGTTCCTGACGCCAAGGCGCTGAATGAAGTTCCGCTCAAGACGGAAGGGCAGAGGTCGGTCTTCGTTTCCGACGTGGGCAAGGCGGTGGACGGCGCGGCGCTGCAGTACAACATCGTGCGCGTGAACGGGCAAAAGTCCGTCTACGATCCCATTCTCAAGCAGGGCGGCAACACCAACACCATCGCCGTGGTCGATGGCGTCAAGAAAGCCATCCTCACGCTGCGCGACATTCCCAGCCAGCTGAAGACCCACGTGGTGTTCGACCAGTCGTTGTTCGTGAAGTCGGCGATCTCCACCGTGATGAAGGAAGGCGGAGCCGGGCTGGTGCTGACGGCCATCATGATTCTGGTTTTCCTGGGAAGCCCGCGGGCGACGTTTGCCGTGTTTCTGTCGATCCCGCTGTCGGTGATGGCGACTTTCTTCATTCTCAATTCCGCCGACAAGGGCATTGACAGCATGGTGCTCAGCGGCCTGGCGCTGGCTTTCTCGCGATTGATCGACAACTCCGTGGTGGTGCTGGAAAACATTTTCCGCCACCTGGAGCTGGGCGAAGATCCTTTCACAGCGGCCAAACTGGGCGCGAACGAAGTCGGACTCTCGGTGCTGGCCATCACCATTGTGACGGTGGTGGTGTTCTTCCCCGTGACCTTCCTGTTTGGCGTGAGCAAGTTCCTGTTCACGGCGCTGGCCCTGGGCGTGGTCATCTCGCTGGCGGCTTCCTACTTCGTGGCCATGTCGGTCGTGCCGCTCTATTGCGCCAATTTCATGCGCGCCATCGTGCACGGCCATGGGCACGTACAGCCACCGGCCGGCGAACAACCTGCCGAGGCCCCCCACCAGCCGCGCTGGGCGTTTCTCAGTTGGGGAACGCGGTTCCATGCCGGGTTCAACGTCCGCTTCGAGCGCATGCTGAACTCCTATGACCGCTGGGTGCAGAAGGCTCTGGACCGTCCGCGGGAAGTGGTTATGGGCTTCATCGGCATTTTCGCTTTGAGCTTCCTCCTTTATCCGATGATCGGTGTTGCGTTTTTCCCGCGCACTGACGCAGGCCAGTTCGTCATCAACGTGAAAGCTCCCACAGGAACGCGCATCGAGCTGACGAACAGATATGTGGCCGACGTCGAGGACATCATCCGCCGCGTGATTCCCAAGGACGAACTCAACACCGTGGTATCGAACATCGGACTCATGCCCGACCTGTCGGCGCTGTTTACTCCGAACTCGGGGATGCACACGGCGTTCATTCAGGTGGGGCTGAACGAAGAGCACAAGACCAGCAGCTTTGTGTACATGAGCCGCGTGCGAGCTGAAGTCGAAAAAGAACTGCCGCAATTGCGGACCTTCTTCCAGTCAGGCGGGCTGGTGGATGCGGTGCTCAACCAGGGCGCGCCGGCGCCGATCGACGTGCAGGTCAGCGGTCAGAACCTGGAGGCCGTGAACCAGATTGCCCAGGAGCTGGCCACCAAGATCCGCGCGCTGCACGGTGTGGGCGACGTCTATGTGCCGCAGGACCTGGATTACCCGGCGCTGCAGATTAATGTGAATCGCGGGCGCGCCGCGGAGCTGGGGTTGAACCCCAAGGAAGTGATCGACAACCTGATCACCTCGCTGACTTCCGACGCCATGATCTCCCCCAGCTACTGGGTGGATCCCAAGACGGGCAACAACTACTTCGTCACCGTGCAGTATCCCGAGAATCAGGTGAAGTCGCTTGAGGACCTCAAGACCATGCCGCTGCGGGCGCCCAACCTCAAGCTGCCCACTTACCTGAACCAGGTGGCCGACATCACGCAGATTCAGACGCCGACCGAGGTGGACCACTACCAGCTCCAGAGAACGATTGACGTGTATGTGTCGCCGGCCAGCGAAAACCTGGGAGCGACGGCCAGCGCCGTGAGCAAGGTCGTAGATGGAACCAAGCTGCCGTCCAACATCAGGATAAACATCCGCGGGCTGGTAAATACCATGCAGTCGTCATTCCAGCGCTTTGGTTTCGGACTCCTGCTGGCAGTGCTTCTGGTGTACCTGGTGCTGGTAGCCCAGTTCTCTTCGGCCATCGATCCGTTCCTGATCATCCTGGCCGTGCCGACGGGGCTGATCGGCGTGATCCTGACCCTGGCCTTTACCGACACCACGCTCAACGTGCAGTCGCTGATGGGGATCGTGATGCTGGTGGGCATGGTGGTCTCGAACAGCATTCTGATCGTGGACTTCGCCAACCGCCTGCGCAATGAAGGCCGGCCGGTGCGCGAAGCCGTGTCACACTCCTGCCGGATTCGCTTACGGCCGATTCTGATGACGTCGCTGGCCACGATCGTGGGCCTGCTGCCGATGGCGCTAAAGCTGGAGACGGGCAGCGAAGCCTACGCGCCGCTGGCGAGAGTGATCATCGGAGGCCTGATCGCGTCGGTGCTGCTGACGATATTTGTGGTGCCCGCGGCTTACCTACTGCTCTACTCGCGGCGTAGTGGACAGCAGAATGAGCCCGCCCCGCAGACGGCTTAAACGACTTCATCGGATGTTATGTTTTTGGATTCTACAAAGGGATTCACCACCATGATCCAGCGCAGATTTTTGTCGCGAATTCTTTTCTGGCGATTCCTGATCTGTACTGCTTTGTTAACGCTGCCCGCCATGGCACAGGAGCAGGCGCCGGCGCCGAAAGCGACGGCCCTGGCAGCGGTGACCGCCCGTGGCTGTTTCACTGAGCCGGATGCATGCGCGAATCAGGCGGACAACCAGTCAGGCGCTGTTCCGCCGGCCCCTGTTGGTCAGGCTAGCTCCTCGCCGGCCACGAACGCGCCCAACACGCCGCAATCGAACGCGGCTCAGCAGAGTGGCGCAACCAAACTGAACATCCACGACGCTGAGCAGCTCGCGCTGAAGAACCATCCCCGCATCACCATCGGCGAACTCAACGCGCTGGCCGCCAAACAGGTCGCAAGGGAGGTACGGGCCGCGTTTCTTCCCACCATCGGGATGAACGCCACCGGAGTCACGACCTACCGCGACGGCAACCGCATTACCGCCGGCATTCTGAACAATCCCAGTGTTTTTGACCGGGCCGCCGCCGGCGTTACGGGAGGGATGCTGATCACCGATTTCGGGCGCACCCGGAACTTGTACGCCTCGGCCAACCTGAACGCGCAGGCTCAGGCGGAGACGGCGCGCGCCACGCGCGAGCAGATTGTGTTTGCCGTGGACCAGGCGTTTTATGACGCCTTGTCTTCCGATGTGCTGGTCAAAGTAGCCCAGCAAACTGTTCAGGCCAGGCAAGTGGTGGCCAACCAGATTCTGGCTCTGGAAAACGCCAAGCTGCGTTCGGCGCTCGACGTGAGCTTTGCCAACGTGGCCCTGGCTCAGGCGCAACTTCTGCTGGTGGATGCCGACAACAATCGCGGAGTCGCGTACGCAATTTTGAGTGAGGCCCTGGGCATGCCCAGCGAGCGATTGTTCGAACTGGTGGATACGCCGCCCGTGCCCATACCCGCGCAGGAGGTTGACACCATCATCCAGCAGGCTTTGGACAACCGGCCGGACCTGAAAGCCCTGGAGCTCGAGCAGAGCGCGGCTGAGCATTTGGCAACAGCGGAAGAGCGACTGCAGTTGCCGGATATTAATGCATTGGGCGCTGCCGGCGTCACCCCGGTAGGCAGCGACCGGCTGGCCAGCAATGGCTATGGCGCTGTGGGCGTCAACGTTCACATACCGGTGTTCAACGGGTTTCTTTTCAGCGCGCGCGCCTCGGAAGCGCGGCTGCGCGCCAAGGCCGCCCAGGAGGGCGTGCGCGATCTCAGAGATCGCGTGGCCCGCGAAGTGCGCCAGGCGTGGCTCAACGCCAACAGCGCCTTCGAGCGCGAGAACGTGGCCGCCAAGCTGCTGGAGCAAGCCACGCTGTCGCTGAACCTGGCGCAGGCGCGCTACAATCTCGGCCTGGGATCGATCGTGGAATTGAGCCAGGCGCAGTTGCAGGAAACGCAGGCGGAGATCGGAACGGTGACGGCCAAGTACCAGTACGAGCTTTCGCTTTCGGCTCTAACCTATCAGCTGGGCAGCAACACTCCCTGATCGCTACGACGATGAAGAAACTGCTCTCCACCAGCGCTCCCGCAGCAACCTTCGCGATCCGGCTGCTGGTCGGGCTGGTATTCCTGCTTGAGGGAATCAAGAAGTTTCTGTTTGCGGCCCAGTGGGGAGCGGGCCGCTTTGCCAAGATTGGTATTCCCGCGCCGCACATCATGGCGCCGTTCGTCGGCGTGGTGGAGATTGTGGGCGGACTGCTGCTGCTGGCCGGTCTGCTGACGCGGCCCGCGGCGATTGCCTTGATCATCGACATCACGGTCGCCATCTGCACCACGAAAATCCCCATCCTCCTGAAGAGCGGTTTCTGGCCCATGGAGGCGGAAGCCAGGACCGACTATTCCATGCTCTTAGGCTTGATTTTCCTGCTCATTGTCGGAGCAGGAGCGTGGTCATTAGACGCGCGCCTCGCTCGCCCACCTAACAACCAGATCGGAACCTGAAAAAAAAGAGCGCCGGATATCCGGCGCTCAGGAGTTCTTAAAAATAACGGCTAGGGCAGCACGTAACGCAGGTCAACCCAGCCCATGGCCAAATGAGCGTTCTTTGGCGCTCCCGCGGCAACAAACCACGGGGCACGGGTCAGATATGACGCCTGCGTGATAAGCTGGAGCGCTCCGTACTGCGGGTTTTTCCAGAAAGTCTGTATCCATCCGAACGTAGGCTCCTGGATGGCGCGGTTCGCGCTGTTGGCTGAATTGGGGCCACCGAAGCCAACAAACGGCTTGACAACCGCCGTTGAGGTTGTGTCGATGGCGAAGCTGCGCTGGAAGTACGCGCCGCCGTAATAGCCGTAAAGCATCGTGTGGGGCGTCACCTGGGCTTCGAAGCCAAAAATGCCCGAGTACGAGTGAATGAGCGAGAGCGCGAGGTCCGTGCCTGCGGCGTTGGGCAGGACGACCGAGTCCGGACCCATTCCGAAGACATAACGTCCTCCGCCATCGCTCCAGAAACCGTTGGCCACGATGCGAACGTTCTTGACAACTTCCAGGTTGATGGCGCCTTCCAGTCCTCCGGCTTCTTTGGTGTGCTTGACGAAGGTTCCACCGGACAGGTTGGTGATCTTGATGCCGGTGAGCAGCCCGGCGGCTTCAACGTGGAAGTGTCTTCCGCCCATGTTGGTGTCATAGGCGATCTTGGGAATGATGTCGGGATGCAGGTTGGGCACGGCGTTTCCGGTGCTCCCGGCGGAGTTGGCATCGAACTGACCGCCAAGCTGAGCGTTAAAGGCAGTGGGGAAAGTTACGCCTGCAGCCCCGATGTATTGCTGCGGATTCTCCAAAGCAACGCCCAGGGCCCACTGGTCGTTGGCATGGTAGGCAACGCGGAACTGAGGAGCGCGCGTCCACGTCAGGCCCGCCTGGTAGTTGAAATCCATGTCCTGGCTGTAGAAGACATCGGATGGATAAGGCGACAGTCCGCTGCGGTTTGGAGTGAGCCAGCTCCATGACTGTCCTGCCAGGATTTCCCATTTGTTCCGCTTCACGTCGACAAAATAAAGGCGCTGGCGAACGGTATGGCTGTTGCTGGTCACAAAAACGTTGCCGGCGTCGTTGCCCAGAAAGTCCATTTCGACATAGCCGGTCACGTCGTTGGCGCCGAACTTGTCGGTGGCCTTGAGGCTGACGCGCGAGTTCTGCGCGGTAAACCGCGTTTCCGTGAGATGCCCACCAATGGTGTTGCTGAACGGGATAGCAGCGAAGCCGGTGCCCCCCGGATTTCCGGTGTTGGTGGAGCGAAAGATCGCGGTGAAGTCCATGAAGCCGCCCGGAGTGAATTCAGCGCCGCCGATCTTGAAAGACAGGGGCGATTCCTTGGGCTGGTCCTGCTCGGCAACGTCAGAGACATTACGCGCTGCCGGTTTCGGGTTCGCGATCGTCAGGCTTGCGTTGACGGCGCGGCCCAGCTGCGCCTCATTGCTCGCCGCCTCAGGCTGCGGAGTCAACTGCTGCTTGAGTTTTTCGATCTCCTGCTGTTGTTGGGTGATTTGTTGTTGCTGTTCGGCGATCGCCTTCTGTTGGGCGGCCACCGCGTCCAGCAGTTTCTGGATTTTCGAACTGTCAGAATCTGCCGGCGGGCTGCTTTGCGCCGCCAGCAAACTCGACGTCAGCACAACGAAAAATAATCTCTTTACCAGTCGCATTCCGCTGTTCTCCTCTCGTCTCCTTGTTTTGTGTTCACGATCTCTCAGCTGCTCTGTCCTCCCTGCGCCGGCTACGGCAGGGACAGGTCCTTCAGTCTTGGGATTCAACGGGCTTGTTCCAGACATGCGCCGGACTGTTCCTTTGACGCAAGATGCGCGGCCACAAACGCCCGAGTGTTTTAGTGCGGCTACGAATTTCAACGGCACCAAATCTTTATCAGAGTTCCATTAATCTCGTGTTAAAAGCCTCGGCAATTTCTCGGCCATCGAGACAGTTGCTGTTCTCTCTGCCGCATTGCCTTCCACGCACCTAAACTGGGTCACGCGCTCCGCTGCAAGAAGTCAATTCGAAACATCTTGGGGTCAAGACACGATTCAGGGTCGAAACTAAGGATCTATTCAGGGGCCGGCGAACACACACTGTCCCCAGGAACCCGAATCCTTATCAGAATTTCTCTGACGGCAATCGATTCCCGTTGCAGGCCCTTATTAAATCCAGCGCTGAAATTAGCGTCATTGTAGAGCCGTTTGGGGCGTAAAGATAGACAGAGAATCCCTTAGGTCAATGGTTACCAAAGTCACGAAAGGAGACTGAAAACAAAAACCAAAACGGAAACTGGCAAGCCCGTAGGATGTGCCTTAGATATCCCTAATATTAAAGAGAGGACACGACAACCAGCGTTCTGTTGCGAGAAACGAGGAGAGCGGTGTTCAAGAAAATTGGAGTGAACCTTTGCGGTTCACTCCATTATTTAAAGGAGACGAGTTGTTAGAAAGTAAATAGCGGGCCGATCTCAGAGCGGAAGTCCTTCCATTCGCGCATCGGTCTGCCGTCGAAGGCCGGGAACAGACCGGTTGCGGTCAGAGGAATAGCGCGAGTGCGATAGAGGGACTCTTCCAGAACGAAGGTCACCCAGTTGTTCATCTTGTACTGTAGCGTTCCGGCAGCGAGATCGCCCTTCTCGCGGCCTCCACCTAGGCGGCGGACGTCGCGAGCCAGCACCTGGTCATAGCCGTAATGGAGGTACATCACCCAGCCGGCGTTGCGTCCCGCCGGATTGGCATTGGCCAGTCGGGAGAGAGGAATACCCAGGTTGACGAAACCGCCTTGCGCGCGAGGAGCGCGCTGCGGAGCAACGACTAGAGTACCGCCGGTGCAGGCCGGGCCAATGCCGCCTCTGCAACCAAAAACCAACGTGGAGGCGCCGTCCTGGCTTTGCGCGGTCGCTGTGTTGGTCAGACCTGTGGTGTCGTTAAACTCAGAGAAGATCTGGCCACCGAAGTAGTATCTCATGTCGCTGCCGTTGTAGTACTTACCGATCAGAGTAAACCAGTGGGTCGGCAGTTGGATTTCACCCGTCCAGCCGTTGCGGTCGGACCAGATGTCTGTGCCTCTGGGGAAAGCAGCTGCGAAGGCAGCCGGAACCTGGTTAGCCAGAACGTCGACACGGCGGCTGCCATGGACGCCGCTCACAATGATCTGTGCCGGCGCCACGCCGGCGGCATGGTCAAGCTGCCACTGGCCGACCAGGCGGGCCTGAAATTCCGGACGGCCGGAATCCACACCCTGGCGTTCGCCGTAGCCGAGCTGGTTGCCGATTCCTTCGTTGCCGGGCACAACGGCTCCGGCCGCGGTCAGATCGGCGGGCAGGTTGCCGTAGGCCGGGAGCACGAGGGCGACCTCAGGTCCCAGCTTGAAGCTGCCGAAGTTGTGCTCCATGCCGAAACGAAATTGCGGATCGCGCTCGTACAGGGTTCCGAAGCCCACGCCGAGGCCGGTGGTTTCAAACAGGTTGGGCAGAGTGGAAGATGCGAACGGCGTCCAGTCCTGACCGAACAGGGCAAAGAAGCTGTTCGTGTCGCTGGGCTTGTAGTCGATGCGCGCGAACGCCAGCCGCAACTGGAACATGTTGGAGCGAATGGTGCTGATGTTGCGGTTGTTGACGCGGCTGAAGTTGCCTTCCCAATCCCCTTCGATCTTGGCTGTAACCACGACTTCCGGGCTGTCCAGCCATTCAAAGTTTCCGCCAAAACGGGCGAAACGCGCCTTGATGTGGAATTCCGGCAGAGCGTTCGGTCCGTTGGTGACGGGGTTGAATCCGGGCAGCGGGAAATCGTTGCCGTAAGGCGAGGAAGTATCGTATACGGCGCTGGCTTTGAAAAAGCCGTAGGGCTGAATACGCACGTTCTTGTTGACATTGATGACCGGCGCTACGCCTTCGCGCTTGGGAGGATCAATCTGGAGCACGCGAATGGGAGCTACAGCAGGGATCACCCCGCCAGCCGGGGATTGCGGAGGTTGCGGAGGACCGGTTGCCTGTTCCTCGTCACTTGATGTTTTGCCGACGGCCGCCGCGCCGGTGGTTTCCACCGCGGTTACGGTTGTCGCCGGGGCTTTCAAAGCGCTCATGTCGTCGGCGGAGAGAGCATTCTTGTTCTTCATCAGCAGGATCAGGAGCAGCCGGTCGCGGAGTTCGGCCGAGGGAACGCCCGCCAGTTTGCTTACGTCATCTGCTGTGAGTAACCCCTGGCTCACCATGAGCCGCAGGAGCGGATCACCCGGCACCGCGATTCCCGCGGCGGGGGCAGCGCTGGGAGCGGTCGCACTGGCGGCCGACGAAGACTCGCTGGTGCTGGCTGCGCTGCTGCTGTTATTGCTGTTCGAATTGTTGTCGGATGCGAACGCGAACACAGGCAGAAGAAACAGCGCTAGAACTCCTGCCCAAATACGAAACGAAATACGAATCATGATTGAAGCCTCCGCCTCGTGGAGTACTCTGTGGTTCCCGATTGTGATCTGCGAAGAGCGCGAACCGCCCGCCGACCTGGAAACACAAACAACCCACTCCGTTCCTGCAGCGGACAGAATGCGGCCCCAATAAAACTTTTATTCAACCAAAGCGTAGTCCGATTCTGAGCGAAGTCAAGAATAAAACGCACCAAAGTACATCAACTTCCAACACGCCGCCGCTTCCAATTTTTGTAGATTGATATCGAATTATCACGCACAAAAATGACGTCGCTTTATGTCGTGCGCTCTCTGAAGCGGCAAGGGATGCGATACATCCGCAAAAAAAAGAGAGGCTCCTCCTGTTTATCGGGGAACCTCTCGCGGGTTGAGAACTAGATTTTGCTCATTGTCGGGCAAACACGCCAATACATCCGTTCGAACTTTGCGTGCCGCACGGACCGCCTGACTGCATGGGTACGAAGACACGGTTGTTGCCCGGATCCACAGCCACGCTGTGCGAGTTGGCGTTGGTGGCGACGTTCTGCAGCCACAGATTGGTGTTGGCGTCGATCACGCCCAGCACCGGTCCGGTGGGCATATCGCGAGCAGCGACATAGTAAGTGTGGTCGCCGGGATTGAACCAGATTTCGTCTACGCCGCCGACGAACGGGATATTGGCGATGATGGCGCCGGTGTTGCCGTTGATCACGATCTCATTCACCGGGAAGGCCACGCCATCGTGGTCCGCGCAACCCACCAGAAAGTTCGTTCCCGGTCCCTGAACGATACTGGTGGGCATGCAGTTGGTGAAGGGAAAACTGTTCACCACGACGGGCCCATTGGGATTACCGATCCGGGGATCGATCTCGTCAACGCTGCCCACGGTTACATCCGCGGTGGAGTTGGCATTGGTCACCAGGAAGTGTCCGGTGCTGGGATTAAATGCCGATCCGCCGATGCCGGCCAGCGAGACAGCTCCAAAGCAATTAGCTGCCGGCGCGGCCTGATTAGCACAGAAGTGGCCGTCAAGGGTCAACATGGGTCCGTGATGGCAAGGAACGTTCTTGCCGGCGGCGCCGACGCCAGTTCCGGAAACTCCTGACGGAGCGGATGTCGAAGGATCCGGGCAAGGCACCAGCGCGCTATCCACCGACACCGTGACATCGTTGGCCAGGGGCGCGTCGTAATAGATCTGCCCCATGATGCAGGTTGGGAAATTGGTTGGGCCGTAAGGTGCACCTGGATTCACGGGCAAGCAATTTCCGGTACGTGCGACGACGGCGGACACATCGATGAGAGTGATGAAGGGCAGCCCAGGATCGCCGTTGGCGACGAGAAGAATCTTATCTTTTTCGTCGTAGACCATCTCGTCTGCCCGCAGGTCAGCGCAACTGGCATCCGAGAAAGCGCGCCCGTTGGCTGAGGCGATGCAGGGGCCGATCCCGAGTTGAGTATCAAAGTCAGGCGACTGGCCGGTGGGAATGGTGGCAATGACCGTGGGAATCGCGGTGGTGAGATCAAAGACTACCACCGAGCTGCTGGCGTTGGCGGTGAACAGGGTCTTGCCATCGGCGGTAACGATTTCGCCGTCAGGTCCCGACAGGGGGTTCACACCATTGGCGCGCGCCGCGCAGCACTGCGCACCGGGAAATCCGCCAAACAATCCATTCGGGCCAAACCCGCCTGGAAGCGTGAAAGGGGCGTTGCGACAGCCGAACCTGGTGAACGAGGGAACTACAGGCCCCCCGTTGAAGCTGGTCGTGCCGGAAGCGCTCACGATGGGCGGAATGACGGGAAGACAGGGGCTGGCGTTGTCTCCCGCCTGGGCCACCGAGTTGGCGCCGTTAATCGTATTTACCGCCACGTTGTTGACGGTGTCCACCACCACAACGTCAAGGCCGATGCGGTCGGAGGTGTAGAGGCGGTGCGTGCCCGGGTCCACCCAACTTATGTCGAAGGAGTTGAAAGGACCGCCTGGCTCGCCGGTGGGGTTATGTTCCGGCACGGGAATAATGTTGATCAGCGTAATAGTGCCGTTCTTGGTGGTGCCGCAGGTGGGACAGCCGGGCGTGCTGCCGCAACTGGAGAAAAACGCAACCAGGGAGAACACCGCCAGAACTTTAAGAACGTTCGCTCTCATCGAAGCAACCTCCTGTGATTCGCTGTTGTGAGCACGACAACTTGCGGGGCCCTGTGGGTCGCGCGTTACGTCAGAATCGGAATTGAAGTCCCTGCACCGCCACGTAATAGTTCTGCGGCAGAATGCCCTGAACACTGGGGTTGCGCAGGCGGTCGACGTTCAGATCCACCTTGAGCAGGACCCAGTAATTCAGGTACCAGTTGAAGCCCATGCTGAACTGATCGGTGTGATCGCTGAAAGCGGGCACGCTCTCCGGAGTGAAGGCGTTGGGGAAGTTCTGGCCGCCGGCCTTGCCCTCCAGCCAAGAATAACGGAACTTGAGCTGCCATGCGCCCCAGCCCGGGGAGCCGCCGTCGACACCCGGCGTGGGCGGGCCGATCACCGGATGCTTCACGCGCGGAATGGCATTTTCCGGCTCACGCTCGCCGCTCAGCAGGTAGGTGGTGTAAAGGTACGCGCCCTTGCCGACTACGCCAGGCAGCGTCTGGAAGCCGATGCCCCCCGGAGCCAGCGCACCGACCCCGTCGCGCTTCTCGAGAATCTGCGTGTACTCGCCGCGCAGGCCCCAGGGACCTCTCAGGTACAGGAATTCGCCGTTGTAACGTTGAATGGCGCCGTTGATGCGGAACTGGGGGAAGAAAGAGTAAGCGCTGTCGTTGATAGTCCCGTTGAAGCTGAGCTCAGGTGACGTAGTTCCGCCTGAGTTGTTTATATTGAGGCCGCGTGAGCGTCCGTGGCTGTAAGAGCCGCCGATGATCAGCCCCTTTAGCAACCCGTCCTTGCTCTTCTTCCAGGGCGCGAAGCGCAGTCTCTCCACGGTTTCAACTTCATTGGTGGTGTTGTTCTGGACGATGCCCTTGCCGTTGAAGATTCCCGCCCAGTACTGGACGACGCCGCCATCAAGATCGCCGTGAACGGACACGCCGGGAGCGCGGAAGACGCCCGCGGCCGAGGGATAGAGCACGGTCACAATCGAGCGCTCCAGGAATTCCACGTTGGTGATGCCGGTACCGATTTCCTGCGAGAACGGTTCCTTGAACTGGCCGGCCTGAATCTGGAATTGGGGAATCGGCTTGAAATTCAAATACATGTCGCGAACCGCAATGCCGCTGGCCGCGGTGTTGGCAGCGTCAAAGAGGAAGGCGTAATCCACCTTGGAACCGTAGGTTCCGAGGAAGCCGAAACGGGCGCGGCGAACCGTGAAGGTATTAGGTGGCGCGCCATCGCCCTGGTAGAACGAGTAGTTGGTGTTGAGATAACCGAGTGGCAGCAGGGTGAAGGTGCCGTCCGGGCTGCGCAGGTAGAAGTGCTCGCCGTTCCATCCGGCGCTGGGAAGCGGCGCGTCTTTCTTGGCTTCCGGCTGCATCAGGTACATGGTGTCTTCGCCGTCACCGGTGGCGCTGGGAAAACGGACTGCGGGATTGATGAAACTCGCCGGGACAGCGACCGGAGCGGCAACATTGGCGGAAGAGGCATCGGTAGCCGGTACACCCGCCTTGGCGGCCAGCTGATCGATCACCGCCTGCAGGCGCTCGATGGTCTTCTGCTGATCGGCCAACTGCCGGCGCAGGACATCGATGTCGCTCTTGACCACCGTGACTTCCGGCGGAGTTACGGGACTGGCGTTGGCGTTGCTCGCGCTGGCATTCGCATTGGTGTTGGCATTGTTGGCCGCCTCCGGCGCGCGATCGGCAGGATCGCGATCACCGGCAAATAGTGTGGGCGTCAGCAGAGCAAAACAGAGAAGACCGCACAGTGCTGAAGAGCGCATGTTGCTCCTTTTCCCAAGCTGGCAAATGAAGCCGCAGCTTGCGCGACAAAAGTCCCTGCCGTCAGAGAACGGCAATTCCCCGGGGAAGACCCCTTCCCGATGGTCTGAAGAATGGACCTTTCCTATCGGGGGACGGATTTAACACGATGTTGAGAAAAGAGTCAAGAAAGTTTTTGGCCGAAGGGGTAACGGGTGCTCTTATCGCGTGGAACTCCCCCTTGCGACCAACTGAAGTGAAGGGCGGGAATTCTCGGGGGTAGCTCCCGCCAAACCAGCAGTTTTCCCGCTACGGCCTGCGGATGGGCTCAGGCTGGGGATGCATCTGCACCCGCCTGGATTCTTCCGCCTGCGCTGCCGCACCGGCCGCAGTGACTGCCCCGCTCACGGAGAAGGATCGTGTAGTGGAGGCGGGCGCGCCGAACTGGTCGATCACGCTGGCGGTGGCGGAAAAACTTCCTGTCGCTGCGAGCGTGTGCACTGCAGCGGGAGTAAAGAAAGTTGCGCCGTCAGAAAACACAGTTTTGTACTGCAGGATGAAGCCATCAGGATCGTGGGAGCCCACAGAACAGGCGAGCACGGTGTTGGGGGCGATGTTGGGCATGGGTGTAATGGTCAACGCCGCCGTGGGAGGCAGATCGCCAGGCTCGCCTGCGACGCTGATGGAAGCTTGCGAACTCGCGCCGCTGGTGTCGGTGGCCTGCACCGTGATCTGATGCGTGCCGACGAAGACCTTCAACGCGGAGTTGATCACTCCTTTGTTATCGGCGAATGCCGGCTGGCCATCGATGAAGACGTTCATGCGCGCGATGGGATTAGCGAGATTCGCCGAGGCTACGATGGGCGTGGGCCAGTTGACGGTGGCCGAGTTTGCCGGCGAGGCGATGGTTACTCCCGGGCCCTGCGCCTTCACGTCAAGGCGGGTGGCGGCGACCGAAGAGGCGCCACCGTTATCGACCACGGTTGCGGTCACGGTGAAGGTCCCGGGATTCGAGTACTTGTGCGTGGCATTGTTGCCGGACATCACGGTGCCGTCGCCGAAATCAATGGTCGAGCCGGTGATGGAGCCGTCGGGATCGGAAGATCCGGAGGTGCTGGCGGTTACGGTGAGGTCGGCGGTCAACGACGCGTTTAGAACAGCTTTGGGCGGAGCGTCGCCGGCCTTGAAAGCCACGGGAGACGACATTACGTTGCGGATGCTGGGCTGGCCCACAACTTTGACAAAGAGCGAAGTCGGAGAGGGCAGATTGAACTGCGAGAGATCCATGGAGTGCTGGCCGGCAGGCACATCGCCGAGCTTAGCCAGATTCTTGCCGTCAGTGGAAGCGAAGACCGTGTAGTGGTCCACAGTGCTCTCCGGGCCGCCGCCCAGAGTCCAATTCAGAGTGTTACCGGAAATCGCGGGGACGACGAAGGTGCAGGGATCGATGCCGCTCTCCATCTCGCTGCCCTCTTCGTAGTCGTTCCAGGTCACGATCTGCAGAGCGGCGAGCTGGTTGCCGGAAGAAAAGAATTTGTTGGTCTCATGAAAGCTGTTGAGCCAGGTCTGGCCGCACTGTGCGTGAATCTGGCGGTTAGTGCCCCACATGGCCAGGGGATCGTCAAATCCCTTATATGCGGCGCCCACTACGGCCCGCCCTGGAGAATTCGCCGCCTGGGTGTAGAAGGCGTCGAGAGCGCTGAGTTCCGGATCGAAGGCGTCAGTGGAGTTAATGTCGACCCACTGGAAGGCCCCGCCGGCGTAGCTTTGCTGCAGACCCTCGGGACCGCGGAAGATCAGGACATCGCCGGCAGGCAGAGCCGCCCGCACGCGCGTCCAGTCGATGAAAAACTGGCTCACGCCAAACATAAAGATGGCTGCCTTCCCGTTGATGTGCAGATAGGCGGGAGAAGGAACGAACTGCGAATCGATGAAAGTCAGGTCGCTGATGAGCTGGCTGGTGACGTCGCAATTGTTGGCCACGGCGGAGTTGAAGAGCGCACCGGAGTCTTCCATGATCGCGAACTGAAATCCGGAGTGCGCCTCGGCTTCTTTCTGCATGAGCAGCGAGGCGTTGCTCACGATGGGAACGTTGGGGCCAAACCAGTCGATGATGGCGCCCTGGATCCCGCGGCTCACCATATCTTCCACCTGCTTGTGGACCTGTGCCGGATCGTCAGAGTGGTAGCCGACGTCCATGTGGTTGGAGCCGCCGAACCAGGGCAGCCAGCTCACCATGACTTTGGTGGTGGATCCGGAGTAGAGCAGCTGCGAGACAGGTTGCTTGCTCACGTTGCCGGCAGAGGCATTGCCGTTGCCCTGAGCGGAAAAGCCGTCGGCCGCGCTGGTGTTGTTGGCGGTTTCAGCCTGCAATGTGGTCGTGGGCGTGAGGGGCGAGCCTGTGGGAGGCGTGGGGGAAGGACTGGGCGTACCCTTGGCGGCCCGGGTACCGCCGCATCCTGACAAGCCGGCAGCCCAGGTAATAAGGATGAGGGTAAACAGCATGAGAAACGCGGCGGAAGAGGCGCGACGAAGCGGCATAAGAGAACCCCACGGGCATGCGGCCGGAGCTGCGGATTTTGAAGAACTTTGACGGTGCGATGTGTGTGCTCGAACCGGGGTTGGCCGCTCAGGAGAGCAGCTGGACTCTCTGACCTGCCCCGGGAAGTACAATGTCGGGGATTCAGCAGAAATTTCTAACAATCGAGAGAACCTTCAGATGACCAGATTTCCCAAGCTGCTGTTGCTGGTTGTTTCGTTCATGCCTTTTACGGCCCTCGCTCAGACCGCCGCGCCCCGCCCTGCGCAAGCGTTCGCCGTCCCCGACGACGTGAGCCTGCGCGCTGTCGACATCTACAGCGAGGGCACGCGCATGGCCGGCGACGCGCTGGTGAGCAAGGCGAATGCCGGCAAAAAACTGCCTACCATCGTGATGGCGCACGGCTGGGGCGGGAACAAGAACGCTCTCCGGCCGGAGGCGGTGGCCTTCGCGCAGGCGGGATACTTCGTGGTGGCGTTCGATTACCGCGGCTGGGGCGAGAGCGACTCGCGCGTGATCCTGGTGAACAAGCGCGAGCCGGCGGAAAAACAAAACAACCGCTTCACCGCCGAGGTGCAGGAGGTGCGCGAAGTGGTTGAGCCTCTGGACATGGTGATCGACTGGCTCAACGCCATCAACTGGGCGGTGGGCGATCCGCAATGCGATCCCGATCACATTGGGGTGTGGGGCAGCAGCTTGTCAGGAGGGCTGGTGGTTTCCGTGGCGCTGGCGGATGCGCGCGTGAAGGCGCTGCACAGCCAGGTGCCTTCACTCGACGGGCGCTGGACGCTGAGTGCACAGGAGCGGGCAACCACGGAGAAGGAAGAGGTCGCGCGCGCCCGCGGCGAGCTGGGTTATCCTGCGCCCCGCGCCAACACTGTGCAGCGGCTGATCGGGGCGCCGATCCGCATGCAGTTTGCCGCATGGTTTCCCGTGGAGTACGTGGACCACGCGCCGAAAGTGGCTATGCAGTTCGTGGTCGCCGAAAAAGAAGAGCTCATGGACAATAAGGACAACGGCGTTCTGGCCTACCAACGAGCCAGGGGTCCGAAGAACCTGGTAACCATTCCGGAGATCACGCACTACGGGGTTTACATGGTGCCCGACGTAAGGAAGAAGGTGCGCGACCTGGCCATCGCGTGGTTCGACAAGTATCTGAAGGGGACGGCGACGGCGCAATCCGCGCGCGAGAATGCCTCCCAGCCGGCGGTGCGCTGACGCTCGGCCGGCCGGCCACGATTTAGAATTGACGATTCCTTTATGGCGGAAAAACCGGAAGTCATCTTTTTCGACGTCGGCAATACTCTTCTGTTCCCGAACTGGGCGCGCATCCTGGCTCCTTTGACGGAGCGCGGAGTGCTTCCCACCCACGAGCAACTCCGGGCTACGGAATGCAAGACCAAGGGCGAGTTTGATGAAATGATGGCGGGAGGCAGGCGGGACCGCGGCTTCTGGCGCCTGTTCTATGCACACCTGTTGGAGGAGCTGGAGGTCAGCGACGCCAAGCTCGAGGATGCCCTGGCCGCCGCCACCACTGTTTCCATGAACTGGGACCGCATTCGCCCCGGCACACGCGAGGCGCTGGAGCAGATCGGCGGCGCTTATCGCATCGCAGTGATTTCCAATGCCGACGGAAAGATTGCGGAGGTTCTGCAACAGTGCGGCATTGCCGACTGTTTTCTCTCCGTGACCGATTCCACGGTTGTGGGCCACGAGAAGCCGCATCCGGCAATCTTCGCCGCGGCGATCCAGTCGATGAACACCAGGGCGGAGCGGGCCCTGTACGTCGGCGATCTCTATTCCGTCGATTATCTGGGCGCCCGCGGCGCGGGCATGGAGGCGATCCTGTTTGACGTGGCGGGAGCGTATCGCGACAAAGGCCCGCTGCGCGTGGAGTCGTTGAGCGAATTGCAGCAGATGCTCCAGGCCCGGGAAGGCAAACCGCCGGGTGGGGTCACACCAGACTGACAGCCATCAGGGCCAAGCGAATGACACGCCCTAGCGTGATCAGTTTCCGCTGTTCCGCCATTCCCTCTTTACAAAGATTTTGCCTATACATTTGCGCGGTTTCGGAGTCTTTCTGAGATGATGGTTAGACCTTCTCTGCACCGCTGGGTCGAAATCGTGCGCGAGAAACACCAATCAGGCGGTAGCCCGAGCCGCGCTCATTTCACTCTCCAATTTGAATCCGCGCGACGGCGATGAGTGATTTCATGGCTTTTAATCAAAGGTGGAAGATCGGGGTGTTAACGGCAGCGCTGGCCGGAGTTTTGAGCCTGTCCGGGGGCGCGCAGCAGCCGCAGGCGGCGGCAGTGCGGAAGATCGGAACGGTGAAATCCATCAGCGGCAACACCCTGGTACTGAAGACGGACGCCGGCCCCGAAGTGAACGTCAGCGTGTCCGATTCGGCGCGCATCTTCAAGCTGGCTCCCGGACAGACGGTAAAAGATGCCGTACCCGCGGAGATCAAAGACATTCAGGCAGGAGACCGGATCCTGGTGAGCGCCGCGGCGGAGGCCGACCCGCTGACGGCCTTGCGAATCGTGCTGATGAAGCAAAGCGACGTGGCGCAGAAACAACAGCAGGACCTGCAAGACTGGCAGAAGCGTGGCGCAGGCGGGATCGTGAGCGCAATCGACGCGGCCAGCGGCGCAATCACGGTGGCGGTCACTCCCACCGTCAACTTTGTGGTCAAGACCAGCAACAGCACGGTGTTCCTGCGTTACGCTCCCGACTCTATTAAGTTTTCCGATGCGAAGAAGGGGAGTTTTGCGGACATCAAGACCGGCGACCAGCTGCGCGCCCGCGGCAATCGCAGCGCCGACGGGAAGGAAGTTGCAGCCGAAGAGGTGATCTCAGGCAGCTTCCGCAACATCGCGGGAACGGTGACAGCCATAGACGCCGGCAACAACTCGATCACAGTAAAAGACATTCTGGCTAAAAAGTCGGTGGTGGTGAAGATCAGCGGAGATACCCAGATGCGCAAGCTGCCGCCGCCGCTGGCACAGCGGATCGCGGCAGTTTTGAAAGGGACTCCGGGAGGCGGCGGACAGTCGCCGGACGGAGGCAGCGGGGCAGGGAGCGCACCGGCGGCAGGAGGAGCGTCCGCCACCGGGAACGGCGCCACGGCGGGTTCGGGAGGCGGACCGCGCGGGCCCGGCAGAGGAATGGATTTCCAGCAGATGATCGGCCGCCTGCCGGCCGTCACCGTGAGCGATTTGCAGAAAGAAGACGCGGTGATGATCGTTTCCACCAACGGTTCGGGTTCGGAGGTGGCGGCGATCACGCTGCTGAGCGGCGTAGAGCCGATTCTTACCGCGTCGCCCAACGGCATGAGCGCGGCGGCGCTGCTCTCCGGATGGAACCTCTCGGCGCCCGGCGGCGGCGAAGGTCCGCAATAGCTCAATGGAAAAGAGAAACCTGGAGACACGGGTGAGACTGAGATTTGCAGCTTTGCTGTTGTTCGTGTTGACCTTCGGCGCCGGCCTGTTGGCGCAAGAGACCACTGGACGGCTGCACGGCGCGGTGATGGATCCTTCGGGCGCGGTCATTCCCGGCGCGACTATCACACTCAAGAACTCCAGCGGGCTGAGCATGACGGCAAAATCGGATGGGGTTGGCGCCTACGACATCAAAGGACTGGTTCCGGGCCGGTACACGCTGAGCGTGAGCGCCCAGGGCTTTACCGCCGGCGCACAGACAGTGGTGATCGCCGCGGGGCAGGACAAGAAGCTCGATCTCTCCCTGCAGATCAAGACCGAAGAACAAGAAGTAGTGGTGGAGGGCGAGGGCGCGAAGGTCAGCACCAATCCTGACGCCAACGCCAGCACGCTGGTCATCAGCGGCAAGGACCTGGACGCGCTTTCCGACGATCCCGACGAGCTGCAGTCGGAGCTGCAGGCGCTGGCGGGGCCGTCGGCGGGACCGAACGGCGGACAAATTTATATTGACGGCTTCACCGGCGGGCAGCTTCCGCCCAAGTCTTCGATCCGCGAGATCCGCATCAACCAGAACCCGTTCTCAGCGCAGTACGACCGCATGGGCTTCGGGCGAATCGAAATCCTGACCAAGCCGGGCACGGACAAACTGCACGGGCAGGTTTTCTACAACGACAATCACTCGATCTTCGACTCCCTCAATCCCTTTGCCACCGTGGAACCCGACTTCAGCTCCGAGATCGTGAACGGCAATGTCGGCGGCCCGTTGAGCAAGAAGGCGTCTTATTTCGTCAACTTCGAGCGCCGCGACATTCACGACGCCGCCGTGATTAATCCCAGCGCATTTCTTGCCTCGGGTGTACCGGGGCAGGGGGTCCTGAATCCGAGGGTTCGCACCAACACCAGCGCGCGCCTCGATTATCAGTTTTCCACCAACAACACGCTGATGGCCCGCTACCAGTTCACCCACAATAACGAGCAGAACGATGGGATCGGAACCCTCACTTTGCCCTCGCAGGCATATAACCAGTCGAGCACGGAACATACTGTGCAGATCGCCAATACCCAGGTTCTCAGCCCCAGAGCCATCAATGAAACACGCTTCGAATGGCAACGCGATGTTACCGATCAGACGGCACTGAGTCCCGCGCCCGCTGTGGTCACGCCGCAATTTATCGGCGGCGGCAATACCATCGGCAACAACGAAATTACCCTCACCCACTACGAGTTGCAGAACTACACCTCGATCAACCTGGACAATCATTTCCTGCGCCTTGGTGGAAGACTCCGCGCCAATGCCGAAACCAGCGTTTCCACGCAAGGTTTTAATGGGAGCTTTACCTTCGCAACGCAACAGGGTTTCAGCTCGGGAACGCCGAGCCAGCTGGTTGTGATCACGGGGCAGCCCTCGATCTCCAATACGATGGTCGACGCCGGCATCTACGCCGAGGATGACTGGAAGATGCGTCCCAACATGACGCTGAGCTACGGGCTTCGCTTCGAGACGCAAAACGGAATCTCCGACCATGCGGATTGGGCTCCGCGAATCGGCTTTGCCTGGGGCATCGGAGGCAGGAAAAATACGCAACCCAAGACCATTCTTCGCTCCGGATTCGGACTTTTTTACGATCGGTTCGGGCAAAACCTGATCCTGCAAAGCGAACGTCTCAACGGCGTTAACCAAAAGGAATTCACCATCAATAATCAGACGCCGGCGGGCCAGGCGTGTTTAGTTCAGGCCTTTGCGGCCGGGATATCCTCACTGCCGGGAAGCTGCCTCACGGGCCTAGGCGTCACTACTTACAGCATCGCCCCGCAGGTCCGAGCGCCATACACCATTCAGGCAGTGGGGTCGGTAGAACGCCAGATCAACAAATCTTCCACCGCCACAGTGACCTACGTACATTCGCACGGAGTCCATCAGCTGTTTTCCGTGAATGACGCAGTGCTGGGCGAGATTGAGAGTGGCACATACAATCCTTTGCTGCCGCCCACTCCGGGAAATGAATACCTCTCCGAAGGCGTGTTTACCCAGAACCAGATGCTGGTCCAGTTCAACGTCAGAGCCGGCACAAAGCTCACGCTTTTCAGTTACTACGCGCTCAGCTTCGCGAATGGAGACACATCCGGCGCCGGGACGTTTCCGTCGAATCCCCTGTTGGGCATCGCCGCCGACTACGGGCGCACCGCATACGATGTCCGCAATCGGCTTTTCCTGGGCGGCTCGTTTTCTCTGCCGCGTGGATTCCGCGCCAGCCCCTTCCTGATGGCGAGTTCCGGGGCACCCTATAACATCACCATAGGAAGAGATGTGTATGGCGACTCTCAGTTCAACGCCCGCCCCGCTTTCACGAATGGTTCCACCATCCCGGCCAATACCGTTACCGAGCCAGGCTTTCCCGCATTCGATATAGCGCCAACTCCGGGCCAATCCATCATCCCCGTCAACTTCGGTGAAGGCCCGGCGCAATTCACGCTCAACATGCGGCTGAGCAAGACTATTGGCATCGGTCCCAGACTAGAGGCCGTGCAATCCACCAACGGCCAGGGGCAGGGAGATAACAACAGAAGAGGTCCGGGAGGAGAGAGAGGTGGGGGTGGCCACGGCGGCCCAGGTCCGGGAGGCATGGGAGGGCGTGGAGCGCCTATGGGAGGCATCTTCGCCAATGACCGCTCGAACCGGCGTTACAACCTGACCTTCAGCGCTTTCGCACGAAACATGTTCAATTTCGTCAATCCAGGCCAGCCGGTAGGAAATCTGAGCTCGCCGCAGTTTGGGCAATCGATCTCGCTGGCCGGTCCGGGTTTTTTCAACGGAAACCAGCCTGCCAATCGGCGACTCGATTTCCAGGTGATGTTTGCGTTCTAGAAGGCAGCCGTAGCCATTAGCGCTTAGTCAGCAAAGCATGAGCCTGACTTTGTTCGTCCTGGTGATCGGCCAGGAGAAACACCAAGAATGCAAAATGAAACGCAGCCGCGGGCGGCTGCGCTCCAGTGAAATAAGGTCTCTGCGCCAACTATTGCACGCGGATGGATTGCTTCAGTTTGAACTGCACGGCTGATTCCGCAGGCAGCTCAATCTCCTTGTTGCCGGTGTAGGCAGCGCCGGCGGTTCCGGCTCCGCCTCCGGCTACGGCGCCAATAGCCGCGCCTTTCCCGCCGCCGGCGAGACCGCCGATCAGCGCGCCAACCCCTGCGCCTCCACCAGCGATCACTGCCGTACGCTTGCCTTTGCCCTTCAGGGTTTGCGTCCAGACGGCGGTTTCAACGGGACGGCGTTCGCCGTTGATGGTCACGGAGGTCAGCTGCAGTTGCAGGAGGGCCCCGCCCTTGAAGTGGCCCATGGCCTTGGCGTCAACCACCGTACCGTGAACCGCGGCGCCACGCTCGATAGCCACACGGCCGTCAGCTTCCACCGATTCGGAGAGGCTTCCGGAGAAGGTATCGCCGGCATGGTTCTCTTTGGAGTTCAGAGGCTGCGAAAGACGAACCGTCAGCACTTTTCCCGCGGGAATCACTATGGGCTGCGGAGCCGCGCCCTGTTGTTGCGTGCTGCTGCCGCCGCTGGATGAGGCTCCGCCCGAAGAGGCGCCCGTTCCGCCCGCCGGATTGCCTTGAGCGCCCGCATTCGACGCCGGACTAGCGCTTGCTCCCGCGCTGGGGCTAGCCGAACGGTTGGCCTGATTATCGGCCTTGTTGCAGCCGATCCCGGTGATAACCAGGAACACTACCAATACCGCACAAACTTGGGATGCAGTTCTCACACGTCCTCCTTGTGAGCGGGAAACCCACGCGTTTTGATTAATAACAGGGCCAGATTGGTTGCACAATGCCTCGAAGGTGCCAGCCCAAATGAGGTAAGCCCATTGCTGGGTAACCGCTTAGGGCCGGCCATTCTTGCTGTCGTCAGTGGCGGCGGCTGCGGCGGCGGCTGACGCCGGCTCGGTCGGGCTCCCATCTGCCGCAGGCTCCGGTTGGGGAGCGCGGGCCCTTTCCAGATAGCGCCGCGAGTTCAGCAGCGGGCGCTCCAGGTTGGGATTGTAGCCAGTCCACTCGGCGCCGGGCTCGCGGGCAAAATGCGCGCGCATGCCCTCGATCTTGGAATCCAGGTCGTCGAGGTAGTGCAGCATGAGGGCTTCGGGGAACATGGGCAACTTGGGGCTGCCGAATTCGTATTTCCCGTGATGGCTGATGATCATGTGCTCGAGAAGCGTCTTATATTCCGCCGGAAAATCGGGAAGGTGCTCGAGCTTCTCGTGCAGCATTTCCAGTTCGATGATCATGTGTCCCAGGAGCTGGCCGCGAGTGGTGTAGGCGAAGGAGCGGGCGAAGGTTAGCTCATGCAGCTTGCCGATATCGTGGAGGAAGGCGCCGGCCAGGAGCAGGTCGCGGTCGATGATGTCGGGGTAGTTGCGGCTGGTGAGATCGCAGGCCTGAAAAAGAGAAAGCACGTGCTCCAGCAGTCCGCCGATAAACGCATGATGCAGCGACTTGGCGGCAGGGGCGGCTTTGTACGCCTCAGCGATCTGCGCATCCGCCATGAAGGCGCGGATCAGGGCCTTGAGGTGGGGGTCGCGGAAGCTCTCCACGAAGTCGGCCAGCCGGCCCCACATTTCTTCTACGTTTTTGGTGGTGCGAGGGAGGAAGTCGTCAAACTGGATTTCCGCTTCCTCCAGCGAGCGGATTTTGTGCAGCGTGAGCTGAAAACGCCCGTTGAACTTGTTGATGAGCCCGCGCACCTTGATGAAGTCGTCCTGCTCGAAACAGTTGATGTGATCGGCCACGTTGTCCCACATCTTGGCTTCGATGTAGCCGGTGCGGTCGGCCAGAGTCAGCGCCAGGTACAGTTCGCCGCTCTTCTTGGGCTTGGCCTGTTTGGACACCACGACGAAGGCCGAGGTAATGACCTGGTTTTCGAAACGGGCCGCTTCCGCGATGTAAAAATCCTTCATAACTCTTGCTGGTTATCTTACTGTACTTTCATACCCTCCGCGCTCGGGAAGACCACTTACGTTCGCGGCCTTTCGGCTTTTAAGGGAAACCGTTTTCCGGCGATAACCAGAGTAACGCGCGGATGGCTTATGCCGTCCGAGAGATGAGCCGAAAAACAGCGAATCCCCAATCCTCTCCGCTGCACCTGATCGTCACCTGCCGCCACTGCCGGAAGCCAATCGTAATCAACAGCAACGCGCTGAATGTTGGAAGAGGAGCTTTTGCGCGGGTGCGCCTCAGCAACCATGCCTGCGGACAGGTTGACTGGTACAAGCACACAGAGTCGTCGAGGAAGCGGCTGAGGGAGCCGCTGGAACCGTGCCAGGCGGCAGAATCTTTGTGCACGACATCTTTTCCGATCTCGTCAGTGTCAATGAGGAGCCTACCGGCACGCGTTGAGGCCAAGCCCTTTGGTTTTTGACGCCGACGCTGCACGCGTAACCAGCAAGCATTATGATGGGGCGCGTGAACCGGCCCCCATCCATCTTTCGCATTCGCGCACACAACACCGCCGCCGAGTCCGAGAACAAGATCCACGACGATCGCGTGGCCGCAGCCTATGGCTTTCGCGGCGGGCTGGTGCCGGGCGTGACCGTCTACGGCTACATGGTTCCGGCAGTGATCGACCGCTTCGGGCGCGCGTGGATGGAGCGCGGCGGCATCAGCGTACGCTTCCAGTCGCCCTGTTATGAAAGCGAGACCGTGGTGTCCCGCTGCGTAGATTCAGAGGTGACCGCGGAACGCGAAGATGGTTCGATCTACGCTTCGGGAACGGTGACGGAAAACTCCGATTGTGCGCCCGCCAGCTATGCCGCGCATACACTACCCGCACCCGATCAGCGCCCCGTGGCTTCAGCGGAGACGATTACCCCGGGCCGGGCGCTGGGGAACATTTGCGAAAACATCGACGTCGAGGTGGAGGTCGCCATTCCCGAGCGCCTGCTGCGGATGGCCAACGAGATCCTGGTGCGCAACTTCCGCATGAGCCCATGGATCCACACGGCGAGCGACGTGAACCACCACTGCCTGCCCGAACTCGGCCAGCAAATCACGGTGACGGGCGCGATTGAAGAATGCTTCGAGCGCAAAGGCCGCAAGTTCGCCGTCGCGGGGCTGGCGATGTCAGCGGGCGGCAAGCCGGTGGCCAGCGTTCGCCACACCTTTATCTATCAGCTCTAAGACGCTTACCGCTGCGGGGTGCGCGTGGGCCTCGGCAGAAGCATGATTTCCAGGCGCGACTTTGCCTCCGGCCACTCGGTATCGAGGATGCTGAAGTACACGGTGTCGCGCACGCGGCCGGTCCAGGTGATGAGGTGTTTGCGGAAAATGCCCTCTTCTTTGGCGCCGATGCGCAGGATGGCGTTGCGCGATTTCTGGTTCAAAGCATCAGTCTTCAGTTCCACGCGCATGCACTTCCAGGCTTCGAAGGCGTGGCGCAGCATGAGATATTTGGCTTCAGTGTTGATGGCGGTCCGCTGCCATGGCGGCGCGATCCAGGTGGAGCCGATCTCCACGCGATAGTTCGCGCGATCGATGTTCATGAAGCGCGTGCTGCCGATGACCTGGCGCGAGGCCTGGTCAACGGTGGCAAAGACCACCGACTCGCCGCGTTCCTGCTCGGAGAAGGCGCGCGCAACCAGGCGGTCGAAATCCTCGCGCGCCTTCATGGGATAAGGAATCCAGCGAAAGACGCTTTCCAGCGAGCCTTTGGCAATCTCCCAGAAGAGCGCCGCGTGATCGCGACGCAGCGGTTCCAGGCGGACGAAGGAACCTTCGAGGGTGACCGGAGTGGTTATGTTAAGCACACTCGAGTTTAACAATTCGTGCGGCCAGAACTCGACTGCACGGATGGCATTTCTTTGAGAAAATTAGACCGACGCCGGCAGGCGTTGCAGGCATGAACGACCACGAACAGTTGCTGGAGCAGTTCATCGCGAGCTTTGAGAAGCTCGACGATATGAGCGCGATCCAGGGCCTGTCGCCGGTTGACTGGCAGCTATCCACGACCAAGCCCGACGAGTACGGGCGAATCACGTGGCGTCCGCGCAAGGTAGGCTCGCCACGGGCGCAACTGGATCGCCTGTACCTCAGGTTCCCCCTGCGGTTTCCAACGCTCTTTGAAACTCTGCTGCTCTCGTACCGGTGGGAGGAAGTCGATCTGGGATATTACCGGCTGCTGGCCAACCCGCCGGGCGCCGATCTCAGTGGATTTTACGGCGCGATCTCGCGGGATTCCGCGGTGTGGGACGTCCTGGTGCCGTCAGGGCATCTTCCATTCGCGAAAGGACCCAAAGGTGACTTCGATCCGGTGTGCTTCGCTACCAAATCCCGCGACAAGGTTGGCGATTGCCGGATCGTCAAGATCAATCACAAAGAAATCATGTTCAACCGCCGCGTTAAGATTGTTAGCCAGATGGCTTTGAGTTTTAAAGACCTGGTCACGCAGACGGTCGCGAAAGCCAATGAGATCGCGGGCCCGGCCTGACGGTTTTTCGTTCTTACCAGCTGCAAACGTTTCCCGTTAGAATCAGTCCAAAAGACGCAGGAGCGTGTTCGATGGCAAGCTTCTGGCAGGACGTTCGCTACGCGTTGCGGCAGTTGCGCAGGGCTCCGGGCTTTTCGCTGGTGGCGGTGCTTTCATTGGCGCTGGGCATCGGCACGACCACGGCGGTGTTCAGCATCGTCTACGTGACCCTGATCCATCCCTACCCATTCCGCGACTGGGAACGGCTGGTCACGCTCACCCTCCGCGACCAGAACGGCAACTTTCGCAATCCGCTGGTCACCGGCGGACAATTCCAGCAGCTCCGCCAGGCTGCGCCGATCGAAGAGGCCGTAGGATTCTCCTGGCAGAATCTGGCGATTACCGGCGGAGATCTTCCCGAGGACGTGAGCGTAATCGCCTGGACACCGAACGCCACCAGTTATTTCGGCGTCGCACCCGCGCTCGGCCGGGGCGTGATCCTTTCCGACGCGCCAGAAGGCCAGGAGCCCCAGCCGGTGGTGGTAGTCAGCCACCGGTTCTGGCAGCGCCATTTCGGCGGGAACCCCGAGATCGTGGGCCAAAGCATTGAGCTCAGCCACGCGACCTACCGCATCGTGGGAGTGATGGCGCCGCGCATGAACTGGGGCGGCGCCGATGTTTACCTCCCGCTCAAGATCACGCGCGACGTGCGCCTGGGCACATCGATCCGGCTTAAGCCGGGCGTGAGCACGGAGACGGCCAGCACCATGCTGGAACCGCTGCTGCAGGATTTTGCCAAGGAAACACCCGCGAATTTTCCCCCGCGGTTCCACGCCAACATCCTGCCTTTGTCGTACGGAGTCGTTACGGGTTTGGGACCTTCGCTCTATCTCCTTTTAGGTGCAGTCTGCCTGTTGCTGGTGATCGGCTGCGTGAACGTTTCCATCCTGCTGATGGCGCGCGGCACGCGGCGCCAGTATGAGATGGCGATTCGCGCGGCCATGGGGGCGGCGCGCATCCGGGTGATACGGCAGCTGCTGACGGAATCGCTGCTGCTGGCGCTAATCGGAGAAGCGCTGGGCATTGGCCTGGCCTACGCCACGCAGCGCATGCTGATCAATGAGCTGCCGGCTTATCTGACGGTACGCGCCGCCTCTATCCACATCAATCTCCCCGTGCTCTCTTTCAGCATCGCGGCGACGCTGATGACGGTGCTGGTGTTCGGACTGTTGCCGGCGATTCAATTCTCGCGGCGCGACCCTCGCTACGCCATGCAACTGGGCGTGCAGAAAATTGCCGGCGGCTGGGGGAGACACACACGCAATATGCTGATCGGGGGACAGATCGCGCTCAGCCTGATGCTGCTGGCGGGAGCCGCGACCTCCATTCACGCATTCGTCCGGCTGCTGCATGCCGACCTGGGCTACGATCCGCAGAATGCGCTGGCGCTGGCCATTCCCATTCATCCCAACAGCTATACCACCTGGGAGCAACGCGCAGGTTTTCTCGATCGCATTCAGCAGAAGATTGCGTCCACGCCGGATGTAGTCGCGGCAGGGATTTCCATGGCTGCGGTCCCGCCTTCCAGCGGCTGGAACGCCGGATTCGAGATTCTGGGTGAAAACGTCCTGGGTGATCAGCAGGTGCGGGCAAACTTTGTCGGGCATGAGTACTTTGGCGCGTTGCACATTCCCGTATTGCAAGGGAGGTTGTGGGACCGAACCGAAACCATGCGCGGGGCGCGCCTTGCGGTGGCCAATCAGACCATGGCGCGACAATACTGGCCCCACGGCGACGTCATCGGCAGGCAGATCCGCTTCCCCAGCCTGCTTTCCGATCCGCCCAACCAGATCAGTGCGCCGGGGAGCGATCAGTGGCTGGAGATCGTAGGCGTGGTGGGCGACTCGCTCAACGACGGATTGCGCAACCCGGTAAAGGCCGCCGTCTACCTGCCGTATACCTTCCGCATGTCGATGTTCGGGCAGATGGTAGTGAAGACCCGCGGCAATCCTTTGTCGCTGTTGAGAACGATCCGCACCAAGGTGCAGGAGGTGGATTCCGAGCAGCAGGTGATGAACGGCACCGTCAGCCTGGAGGAGTGGATTGAGCAGGAGCAGGACTGGCAGCGCGAACACCTGGTGGCGCTGCTGTTCGGGGCGTTCGCGGTGATCACGCTGGCGCTGGCGGCGCTGGGACTCTACAGCGTGGTGTCATACACGGTGGCGCAGCGGACGAGCGAGTTTGCGCTGCGCATGGCGCTGGGCGCGCAGCGCAGCGACGTGTTGCTGAACGTTATGTTCTCTACCGTGGGAGTGGTTGGCACGGGCACGGCGGTGGGCCTGGGACTGTATTGGCTTGTCAACCGAGTAGTCGCCCGCTGGGCTTACGCGCCGCCCAACGACGCGCTGGGCTTGCTGCTGGTCACGCCGCTGCTGGTTCTGGTGGCGGTGCTGGCGTGTTACGTGCCGGCTCGTCGCGCCATGAGCCTGGATCCTGTGGCCGCGTTGCGCTACGAATAACGCCGCTGTCGCGGTCTGATTCCGGGACCAGCGCGGCCTTGTCTAAGGAAATGTTTAGATTCTTTCTGGTTCCGGGCTCAATTCGCAGCAGTGCATGGTATTCGTTGATATTGCCTCCGCAGTTCATTGACATTAAGTCGCGCGACCGCTACACTCACTCCGCACCGACCAATGGGTGAACGGAGCCTTTGGTCTGCTTTGCAGTTAATACCGGCTCCAACCGCTCGCCCGCTCTCGCGAAGCAGTACTCAGGCAGTACCCAGGAAAACAATCAAAAAAATTGAGGAGAGGTTTGAAGTCTATGAGCAAAAGAATGCGAAGGACCATTGTGTCCGCGATAGGCCTTTTGCTGGGAACGGCGGCGTTTGCCCAGCAGCAGGGTGAGATGAATGGTCCGCCGAAAGTGCTGGTCATCGCGCGCGAAGTCGTGAAGACGGGGCAGTCGGCGGCGCACGAAAAATGGGAGATGGGATGGCCGCAGGCCTTCACCAAGGCCAACTGGCCGGTCCATTACATTGCGGCCACTGCGTTAACGGGTGAGTCGAGAGCATTGTTCATCACCGGCTACGATTCCGAGGAAGCCTGGGAAAAAGACAATCATGCCCAGGCCAAGGACCCGGGGCTGAAAGCGCAACTGGACGCGCTTGCGGCCAAAGATGCCGATTACCTCAAAGAATCGGCCACCAGCGTGTTCAACTACATGCCGGAGATCAGCTATCACGCGGATGTTCCCATCGCCACGATGCGTTACTTCCGCATTGCCGCCATTGAAGTGAAGCCCGGGCACAACGACCATTTTGTGGAGGTGAGAAAGCTGATCCGCGCCGCCCACGAAAAAGCCAACCTGGGCGACCACTATGCGGTGTACCACCGTTCCGCAGGCGGTTCCGGCGGTTTGTACCTGATCTTTGTTCCCATGAAGTCGCTGGCCGAGAACGATCAGTTCGCGGCGATCCATGGCGACGCTTACAAAGCGGCTCTGGGGGAGGACGGCCAGAAGAAGGTTGCGGAGTTCGGGGCGCAGGGCGCGGAGAGCATGGAGACGCAGATCTTCGAGTTCAGTCCGAAGATGAGCTATCCGCCGCAAGCGTTCCTGGACATGAACCCGGACTTCTGGACAGTGAAGCCCGCTGTGGCCAAGAAGCCGGTAAAACAAGCGGCAAAACAAGCGGCAAAATAGTTAGGTGATCGACGGGGCAGCTTCCCAGCTGGGCTGCCCCGTTTTTTTCCGAACGATTTCGGCGCGCAGGGGATTCCGGAACTTTTTCCCGGGACCAGCTAGGCCTTGCCGCCTTGGGCGCGCCTGGCTGCAAGCCGTTCCATCACGCCGGCGAGATCGGGATACCCGGCGCCAAAGCTTCGCGTGAACCAGTTTCCGCCACGCCTGGCGACGGTTTCGCCGTCCGCGATCACTTCGAACTCGCCGGTTTTGCCGGGCGTGCTCACCGCGTCAATCCCAAAGCGCTTTTTGATCATGGCCACGAGACTCGCGGCCTTGGTTTTGTTGCTCTCTCAAGTTGGGCAGTGAACGATTTCAATCTTCATTTCCTGGCGATTCTCCCTGCATCATTATGCCGCATGCCGCAGCGCGAATGGTCGATGGAAGATTGACGGGATCAGGACGTGAGTTGGGGCGGTAAAGGGAAAGGCCAGTGTTATAATCGTCCGTGACCCCGCGCTGGTTTCCATCCTGAAACCGCGCTTTTGCCCGAGTCGGGACGTGGCTCAGCCTGGTAGAGCACTCGCTTGGGGTGCGAGGGGTCGGCAGTTCAAATCTGCCCGTCCCGACCAATTTTGTTCCTCGCGGATACATTGCTTAGTCCTTCACTTTAGCTTTTCGCGGGCCGACCCACGAGTTACCCCAAGGTGTGCTTGCGCGGGAGCGCAGCGGACGCGCACAAAAAAAGCCGTGCGAGGGGCCGCTCGGAACGAGCGTATTCGGCAGTTCAAATCTGCCCGTCCCGACCAATCTTCAATTTATCGGACGTCAGCAAGCAGCTAGTTCTTCGTTACCCGGCAGGCGGAGAATGCCAGCTCGATGGCGAAGGGCGCGCCGCCATAGCTGCCGCTCAGGCTCAGCTTCTGCAGCACCGAGAGCCCCTGAACGTCCTGGTAGTCCACGAAGACTTTCAGATGCGTGGCTTCTTCGGGTTTCTGCGACTGGTAAGAGGCTTCATACCCGCTCAGCCGCCAGCCGCGCGGCGTGCGCGTGAAAGTCGGCTGGAGGCTGCTGTTGAAATCTGGCGTCGTGACCTTGAGGTCGCTGATGGAGAAATCGCGGGCCATCGTGGTGACCACGTCGGCGTTGCCGTCCTTGTAGCTCAGCCGGTACTGCTGTCCCAGCGATTCCATCAGGTACTGCGAGTCCACGTCGGGAAACGGACGGCTTACCATGAAGAGCTTCCAGGTGTCGAAGAAGCCGGAGGTCATCTGTTCCATGCCGCCGAAGATCTGCTTGAGGGCGGCCATCATCTGCTCGCTCTGGCCGGGGAGATCGTTGTGGGTGAGTTTTACGCTGTCGTCGGCAGCCAGAGTGGTAACGAAGCGCAGCTGGTTGAGCGTCTGGATGGCGGTGTCGGTCGCCGCCGGGTCCTGCTTACGCTGATCTTGCAGCAGCAGTTGCCAGTTGGGCGTGATGCTGCACTCGAAGCTGGAGAGTCCCTGGCTGCGCAGATTGTAGTAAGAATCGCGCGCCTGCCCCACCAGGGCTTTTTTATTCGGCAAATCCTGCGCGGAGAGAGCAGGAAGAAGAAACGAGCACAGACAGACGACGAAAATTGACAGGCAGGGCCTGACCGGGGCCATTCTCCTCATGTTGGGCATCTCCAGTGGGGATTGACGCCAGTATAGGACCTGAGGGCACGAAGCGAACCGAAGAATTTGTGGGCGATGGTTACTGGAGTTACAGGAAAGATCGGGTGATCGGGTGATTTTGAAAGATCGGGTGATCCGGTGATCGGAAAGGCAGAAGATCGTTCGACAACGGAAAGCTCTCTCGCCCCAAAGGACACGATGGAGCGCGCCCGGAAGACGCTGGGCCGAAGAAGAAGGCTTCCATCTGTTTCAGCACGAACCTTTGGGCTTCGACGTGATCGCCGTGATCGCCGGAATCGGGAAGAACGAAGCCGAACGCAAAGAGCAAAGATCTCAGGCTTTGGGTGGGACGTATTCCTGGGGCAGGGCCGATCCGGGGCCGAAGAAGAAAGCTTCCATCTGTTCCACCAGGAACTGCTGGGCTTCGGGTTTCCAGGGCTGGAGGCGGTATTCGTTGAGCAACATTTTGGAGTGCTCGGCCCACTGGCGCCAGGCCTCGGCGCTGACGCTTTCGTAGATACGCTTGCCCAGGGGCGTGTCAAAAGGCGGTTCATCCAGGCCGGGAAGCTCGCGTCCAAGCTTCACGCATTTCACCATGCGGGGCATAAAGTCTCCTTGTCGATCCTCTATTCTACCGAAGGAAGCGCTCAGCATTCAGCGGCGGGCCGCAGGGTGTGCTCATAACCGCGACGGTTCGGAGCCTTGGAGCACGGGGCGACCTGGCGGTGGTGGCCAATCGTGCCAACGGACGATCGGCTTATGCGATTTTTGCCGACGTGGGCCCCAAGAGCAAGATTGGGGAAGTATCCATCGCTCTGACCCGGCAGTTGGGGATTCCTTCCAATCTTCGGCACGACAGCATGGCCGGGGGTGTAACCTACCTGGTTTTCCTCGGATCTGCGCTTGCCCCGGGCGCCAGGACCACGACGCACAGAATTCCCGGGGCGGCGGCGCCACTGTATCGCAACTGGGGTGGCGAGAAGATTGAGTGCGTGCCCGGCGGAGCCGCCAAAGCAAACTGACCCATCTCTCTAATCCTCTTCAATATCCCCTTCAGCGGCCACCAATTTGCTCTTCATTCAAGGGGGCCAGAAAGACGTGTAGGTATTGGGTCGTTTTTAGCCTAATGTGTTAAGACTGGCGCGTTTTTCCATGACCTGGGATGTTTTTTTTCAGTTCCCAGCCATTAGAGCCAGTAATGCTGGTGTGAATTTCTACCGCATCTACGGTTTTGGGATGTAATTTCTCCCTCCGGGAAGGTTTTTATGCCAGACGACCGCGATTGGAAGGTCCCTATCGGCCTTACCGCCATTATCGAGCGGCTGGGCCTGAAGATTCCCCATCCCGTGGTCCGGTCTGAGGTGGTGGCCGGATCGCGCAAGACTATCGTTACCAATACGCAGGTTTTGGAGCAGTACCCGCGCATCTACCAGCCGCCGGAGGGGATGGTGGGGCAGTTGCGCTTTGCCCTGCGTTATGAGCCTCTGGATTTGCGCGTTTACAAAGCCGCCTTCATGGCAATGGAAAGGTCCGACCTGGAGCTGTGGGTGCAGAACGAGCCCAACGGCATATTCGCGCGGCGGGCCTGGTACCTCTACGAGATGTTTACCGGCAACACGCTGAACGTTCCCGACCTGGAGTCGGGGCGGTACATCGATCTGCTGGATGAAGAGCTGCACATCACCGCGCCCGCGACACGGGTGAAGCGGCAGAGGGTGTTCGACAACCTGCTGGGCAACAAGGATTATTGCCCGCTCATTCGGCGCACCGACAAACTGAAGCTTGACTTCAGCAAGGACCTGGCGGAACAGGCGAGGACGCTGGTTTCCGGCGTGGATCCGGGAGTGCTGAAGCGGGCGGTGCATTACATGTTCACGAAGGAGACTAAATCGTCATTCGCCATCGAGGGCGAGACGCCCAGCAAAGACAGGACGGAGCGCTTTGTGGCCGCGCTGATGCGCGCGGAAAAATTCGACCCGGTGCAGAAGCACTCGTTCATCGAGCTGCAGAACGCGATCGTGGATCCGCGTTACGCGCAGAAGGATTGGCGCGAAGTGCAGGTATTCATCGGCTCCATCTCGCCCGACTACTCGCAGGAAGTGCACTTTATCTGCCCCAAGCCTGCCGACGTGGGGCCGCTGATGGCGGGCTGGATGCGCATGGTGGACCGGATGCTTGATCCGGAAAGCACGGTGCACCCCGTGTGCGCGGCGGCAGCCGCGGCCTTCGGCTTTGTGTTCGTGCACCCGTTTCTGGACGGCAACGGGCGCATCCACCGCTTCCTGGTGCACAACGTGCTGGCGCGCAGGAATTTCACGCCCGAGGGCGTGCTGTTTCCGGTGTCGGCGGCCATGCTGCGGGAGATGAGCGCCTATGATCGCGTGCTGGAGAATTTTTCGAATTCCATCCAACCCTACATTCAGTATTCGATGAACGAGGAGGATCAGGTGGAGGTGGCCAACGAAACCGCGGACCTCTATCGCTTTTTCGACGCTACCAGCCAGACCGAATACCTGTTCGAGTGCATCGAGGACGCCATCCGCCGCGACCTGCGCGCGGAGCTGGACTTCCTCAAATTCCGCGACGCCGCCGTGAAAGCAGTGATGGAGATCGTGGATATGCCGAACCAGCGGGCGGCGCTGCTGGTGCGGACCATCCACCAGAACAACGGAAAACTGCAGGACGAGAAGCGCCAGCAGTTTGCCGAGCTGACCGATGAGGAGATCGGGAAGATGGTGGCGGCCGTCCACAACCTCCTGCATCCCGCCCCCGGGCCGGGACCCGTGGCACATCCTGAACAGACGGAGCAGACGGAGAATACGGCGCAGCCGGACTCGAGCTCCGATCACGAGAGCACCGAGTCCAGCCACAATGAATCAGACCAAAAAGCCGATTGAAAGCGGCAGGCTGGTGTGCCTACTTTCGCGAGAAGCATGCGCTGGCACCGGCAAGAGTGCCGATGCCACGCAAGCAAACCTCCCTGATCAGCCGCGCGGACAAAGCCGCGGCGCCGGGGCCTTTTCGGCTAAATTGCTAACTGCGGGTTTTCAATGGCTGTCTACCTGCTGCAGACCAGCTTTCCGTTGTTGTTCTCAATCTCGCCAACGCACTGGTTGAAACGGCGCAGTGACGCTTGCCTCCATTTTCCGTTCTTCTTCTGGCAAGTGGCCTGCAACGTGGTGCCTACAGTATGAATGTCGCGGCAGCTCTGTGTGTAGCCGCCCCGCGGAATACCATCGCGGTCGTGGTGGTCATCGGCGTCGCGGCGGCCAGCTTGATGGTCATCGCCTCGGTTGCCCGGTTGATCGTTATGCGCGTCGTCGTGGTGGTCGCCTGATCTGTCGGCTTGGACGTTAGGGTTATCGCGGCGGTCGCCTGGCTGGTCGCCGCCTCGGTAGACCTGACCGTTATTTCCTTTGTTGCAGACCAGGCGTCCGTCATCATTCTCAATCTGGTCGGCGCACTGGTTGAAGTTCGGCAATGACGTCTGGTTCCAGTTGCCGTCGCGAGTCTTGCACTTGGCTACCAGCGTAGAGCCATCGGTGCGAATGTCCTGGCAACTTTGCGCGTACCCGCCGGCCGGCACGCCATACTGCTGGCTCCCATGCCGGTCACGGTCGTCCTGCGCGGCGGCGAACCCGGATGCGGAGAGCAGAGCTGCGCTGATGGCAAAGACCCAGGTGGCTTGTCGCATATTGAATTTCATTTTGAAAACTCCGTTTCTTCGAATAGGAATTGCAGTTGGGCAGTTAGAGAGCGGCAGGGCCGTTCAGGAAGCTGCGTGAGATCTGTTCTCGAGTGGCGGTGGCAGCAAAAGGGCCGAGTGTTTATATGAGCCGAAGTCCGCTTGCAATTCTACAGTAGATGCAAGAAACATCCCGGGGGTTGAGTAGCCGTGCCCCTTCAAAGCAAAGAGCGCGGGGGCTAAAGCCCTGGTTCTTTTTCAATCTCTTTCGCGGCCCTAAAGCGCCGCTCTTCCAACCGAGGGCTAAAAGCCCAGGAAATTTTTGGTGGCCGGGACGGCCGGACCTCCGCTTCGCTCGAGTCGTGCCCTGACACTTGCCGCGGTGTAAAGACGAGTGGTCAACCGAGTGCTGTGTCCTTCGACGTAACTAATCGCAGGGTCCGGCGTAGATAATCCAGAGGCGCAAATGGCGACCGGCGGAAATTCAAGAACGTCTCAGTGCCAGAAGCCCACGGGATGGTTGGGGCGGCTGGTTTTGCGAAGAATGAATCGGGGGCACTCCCGGGTGACGGACTGGGGGCTTTCGCACGTGGGGATCGAAAAGCACTACACCATCCTCGACATCGGCTGCGGCGGAGGCAGGTCGGTAAGCAAGCTGGCGGCGATCGCCACCCAGGGAAAGGTCTACGGCGTGGACTATTCGAGCGAGGCGGTAGCTATGGCCGGCAAGATTAATCGAAAAGCTGTGGAAGCCGGCCGGGTGGAGATTCGCGAAGGATCGGTATCGCGGCTGCCGTTTCCTGATGGCTCCTTCGATCTGGTCACGGCGGTGGAGACACACTTCTGGTGGCCCGATCTGCCGGCGGACATGCGCGAGGTCTTGCGGGTGCTGAAGCCCGGCGGAACCCTGGCAGTAATCGCGGAAGTTTATAAAGGAGCGAAGACGGCCACCGCCAGACTGGCGGAGAAATACCTTCCCTTGACGGGGCTGAAGCTGCTGAGTGTCGACGAGCATCGGGAGCTTTTGGCGGGCGCCGGGTACACGGATATTCAGGTGGTGGTGGAGGCGGGCAAGGGATGGATTTGCGCGCTGGGGAGGAGGCCGTAGACGGCTTCTACGAGGGAGACAGAGGCCACGGAAATTTACAGCTGGCGCCGATTGCCGTCGTACCGCTTATTTTGGCGTCGGAGTGGGGGGCGATTCCTTGGTGGAAGTCCGGGTGATGGCGCCGATCTCGCTCAGGAAGTTGATGGCGTCAGTGAGCTGCCAGACCTCGATACATTTGCCGTTCTTGAAGTGCAGGAACATCTGCCCCGGGCTGGAGAGGAACTTCATGGTCGGCGCCACGCCCCAGTACTCGCCCTTGTGGGTGCCATAAAAGATGAAACGACGGGCAATCTTTTCCCCCTCGGCGAGCAGCTCTTCCTGCTCGATGCGCATGCCGGGAAAAGCGAGGCGGAGGGCAGAGTAGTAGTCGCGAAGGCCGGCGATGCCGGGGCGCAGGTTGCGTCCGAATCCGTGGAAGATGACGCCCGGTCGTACATTTCCAGATAACCTTCGATATTTCCTTTGTTGAAGCTGGCGATGGAGTTCATCAGCAGCTCGATGTTTTCCTTCTGTGGCATGACGTTATCCCGCCCGGGCTTAAAGTGGAGGCAAATTTTCTAAGAGATTACACAGAAAAGGCGGGCGAGCGTTACATCTGAAGGTGTGGCGTATGAAAGTACCGTTACCCGGCGGTATGGGTTGGGGATCCCCGTTTATGTGGGTATGTCGGAAGCGCTGCGGAGCTCCTGCAGGACTCTTTGTCCCTGGAACCATTTGAAGACGAAGAAACCGTGGACGCCGATCGAGAGCCAGGAGAAAGTGATAGCCAGCGCGATCATGTCGGCAGCGTAGAGAAGCACGCCGGCGAGAAAGGCCCAGCGATAGCCTTTTTGGGCGGCGAATCCCAGCCCGACCAGGAGAACGACCCAGGCCGCGGCGGCGGCGTAGCCGAGCAAAGGCCGATCGGCAAGCAGCCGGCCGCCATACAAGTGGAGCAGGTCAATCGCGCCGATGCTGACCAGAAAGCCCAGCCGAACCAGAAGCACCCCGGTGCCGAGCCCAGCCAGAAGCGCAGCTACAAAAAAGTAGTTGGCATCAGCCCGGCTCTCGGCCAGGAGATCAGCGCGACGCTGCTCTTCCGCCGCCTTGTATTCTTGGTCGGTTCGACCGGCCCCGACGTTCAGGGTTTGCATGGTCTTGCTCCTCTCTCAGATTGCTGGCGGAATTTCGCCTGCACGAGGGCTGCAATTTGTCGGCGGAAGTTTATCGCGGTCTGAGTGTCGCAAAACAATAAAAGCAGGGGAGGACCGCCCGAACGGGCAGGGCTAAAGCCGTGCCCCTTCGAAAGGAGGGCAGCTGTAAAAAATGAACTCCTGGGCCGCTTTGCGCGTACTCGCGTTCGGGAGGATAGTGATGACCCCACTCAGCAAAAACGCCAGAATCGCCGGGTTCCTTTACATCCTGGCCTCAGCGGTTGGGATTGTGCGACTTCTCTACATCCCCAAAGTCCTGTTTGTGCAGGGGGACGCGACGGCGACAGCCGGCAATATCGCGGCACACGAATCGCTGTTCCGCCTGGGCATGGCCTGCTACCTGATCGGCGGAGTTATCTGGCTCTTCGTCCCTCTAGCGCTTTACCGGCTGCTCAAAGACGTGGACCGCGGCCTGGCTGTATTGATGGTGATCCTGGGCAGCCTGATGCAGGTTCCTGCCTATATCGTCAACACCGCGACCGATGCGGTTGCGCTGCTGCTGGCACGCGGCGGCGAATTTCTGACAGTTTTCGACAAGGCCCAGCGCGAGGCTCTGGCCATGGTGTTTCTCCGGCTGCATCACCATATTGATGTAGCTGACATCGTGTTCGCGGGGCTGTGGCTGCTGCCCTTTGGCCTGCTGGTCTACCGGTCGCGCTTCCTGCCGCGTTTGCTCGGCGTCTGGCTGATGCTGGCGTGCTTTGCCTGGGTAGCGTTTTGCCTTACCGGCCTGCTGTTTCCAGGTTACGAGGACAAGGTGTTCAACTACGGACAGATCTTTTCGCTTGGAGAGGTGGCGACAATGCTATGGCTGGTGATCGTGGGCGCCCGCGAGCCGAGCACGGCGGCGGGATGATCAATTAAAGTCCGTTTGCGGTTGGCATAATCCGGAGCAATGTCTGAAATAGTTATCGACGGCGAGGCATGTTCCCTATGGAGGTGCAAGCTCCCATTCTGAACAGGCCAATAGAGCCCGGGAAGTAGGACGAGTCGGATAATTGTCCTAATACACGCTTGATATTCAATACGATATCGTGTGATAATCGTCACTGAAAGCTGGCAGCACGCGCGGAATCAGGACTTGGTACTTAGACTAAAACACCAGAACAACAGAAGGGCGGGAGGGAGCAACGTGATTCAGGGCCGAAATGACGGCAAAAAGACACTTCGACCGGTCGGTCACCGTTCGGTCGAATTTGGGGTTCGGCCTTGTTTTCAATGAAAGTCCCATGCCCGGGCGGGGTTGCTCAGAAGCACAAACTCGGCGGATCCCTGACAGATTAGACCGGGAGATCGGGCCATTCTGGGTTTGGTAATTTGGCAAATGGGAAGAAAGCGATTTAGCAACAGCAAAAAACTTAGACCACAAAGGCACGAAGGAGCACGAAGGAGGGCGCCGGGAAGAAGATCGGGTGGACCGGAACGGCCGAAGGCGAAAACTGAATCCCCGGGGATGCGCGGGGATGATCGGGGGTTCATCCCAAGGGGGCAGGGGGGGTGTTCAAGATCGGGTGATCTGGTGATCCGGTGATCGGGTGATCGGAAAGGCAGAGGAAATCGCCGGCATCGCCGTGATCGGGTGATCGGAAAGGCAAGAAAGATCGCCGCCATCGCCGACATCGCGCGCCATCGCCGACATCGGAACATGGATCAGGACTTGGTAATGAGCCCTTAGTATCTGGCCGGAAAACAAAGTTGGGTGCGTCTTTTATCGGCGCGGTTTGCCTTTGCGTGTGGCAGGGTGCTGGGGGCGGTCTTCGACGACGGCGAACTGGATTTTGCGCTGGAGGTGGTCGATGCGGTCGACCAGGACCTGGACCTTGCCGCCGATGGAGTAAGTCTTGCGCGTGCGGCTGCCGGTGATCTGGCGGGTGTGGTCGTGGAAGGTGTAGTGGTCGTCTTCGAGCGAGGCCAGCGGCACCAGGCCTTCGATGAACATGTCGGTGAGTTCGACGAAGAAGCCGAACTTGGTGACGCTGACGATGAGGCCGGCGAAGGTCTCGCCCAGGCGGTCTTCCATAAACTTGAGCTTCTTCCACTCCAAGAGCTCGCGTTCGGCCTCGTCGGCGGCGCGCTCGGTCTGGCTGGAGGACTCGGCAATGTCGTGGAGAGTGGACTCGGGGATGGGGCCGCCGCGGGCCTGGCGTTGATGTTCGGGTTGCCGGCGTTCGTGCTGCGGAGAAGCCTGCTGGCGGCTCTTGGCGCCGGGCTTTGTTGCGGGTGAGCTGCGATGCTCGCCGGCTTCCGACCACGGGGACAGGCGGTGCTCGGGCGTTTGCAACACGCGGGAATCGCCGGAGCGCAGCACATCTTTAAGGATGCGGTGGACGATCAGGTCGGGATAGCGGCGGATGGGCGAGGTGAAGTGGGTATAGACGGGCGCGGCCAGGGCGAAGTGGCCCTGGTTGATCTCGGAATAACGAGCCTGCTTGAGGGAGCGCAACATGAGGAACGAGAGAATGCGCTCTTCGGGCTTGCCGGTGATCTTCTGCACCAGCTTCTGGTACATGCGCGGGGTGACGTGAACTTCTTCCGGCAGTTCGATCATCTGAGAGCTGCGCCCGCCGGAGTGTCCGGATTGGCGACCGCCGGAGTAACGGCTGTCGCCTCGCACCTGCATGCGCTTGACCGGCAGCGGGCCTACGCCGAGAGAATAGCCGAAGCCGGCAGCGATGGTTTCGAAGTCGTAGATGCGCTTGGGGTCGGGCTTTTCGTGGATGCGGTAGATACTGGCGACGTGCTGCTCGAGATGGCCGGCGACGGTTTCGTTGGCGGAGAGCATGAACTCTTCGATCAGGCGGTGGGCCCAGTTGCGCTCCGAGGGGGAGATGCTCTTCATCAGTCCAAAGTCGTCGAACTCGATGACCGGCTCGGGCAGGTCGAAGTCGATGGAGCCGCGCTTGGCGCGCTTGCGGTTGAGGATCTGGGCCAGCTCGTACATGAGGTCAAAGCCGGCGGCGAGCGCGCCGTATTTGTTGCGCAGGGCGGCGTCGCCCTCGATGATGGCATTGACCTGAGTGTAGGTCATGCGGGCGGCGGAGCGGATGATGCCCTCCGCCAGTTCGTAGCCCACGATCTCGCCCTGGGGCGTGATCTCCATAACGCAGGAGAGCACCAGGCGTTCGACCTCGGGGCGAAGGCTGCAGAGATCGGTGGAGAGCTCGAGGGGCAGCATGGGCACGGCGCGGTCGGGGAAGTAGACGGAGGTGCCGCGGCGGCGGGCCTCGACGTCGATATCGGAACCGTCTTCGACGTAATGGGCCACGTCGGCGATATGGACCTGCAGCTCGTAGTTGCCGCCGGGCAGGCGCGTGACCAGCACGGCGTCATCGAAGTCGCGGGCGGTCTCACCGTCAATGGTGACGATGGGCAGCGAGCGGTAGTCGCGGCGACGGTTGATCTCGCTGTGGGGAATCACCGGGCTGATCTGCTGGGCTTCCTCCAGCACAGCGGGCGGGAACGTATGACGGATGTGGTGCTTGCGGATGATGATTTCGACATCAACGCCGAAATCGTCTTCGCGGCCCAGGACCTCAAGCACGCGGCCGCGCGGCTGCTGAGTGGCGGAAGGGAACTGAACCATCTCGACCTCGACCACCATGCCCTCAAGATCGTCGGCGGCGGGGCGGCGCCGGGCTTCTTCACCGAGCACGCGGTGCGGGCTCTGGCGGCGCGGGCGCTTGGGAGTAGGAGCGCGATGCGAAGGGGACGAAGCGGACCGGGTTGAGGAAGGCGACTCGTCACCGCTTTCGGTCTCATCGGCGGCGGGCTGTTCCATGCCGGGAGGAATGACGATCTCAACCGTCAGCTTGTCGTCGATAGGGGTGACGTAGTTATGGCGGCTGCCGTAGTGGAATTTGCCGACCACGGTTTGGTGCTGGCGCTCATTGACGCGGAGGATGCGGCCTTCGGCGCGACCGTCAGGATGGATAGGCCCGAGTTCGACCAGAACCTGGTCTCCGTGCATGGCGTTGCCGATGGCGGGAGGAGGAATAAAGATGTCGCCGACCAGTTTGGACTTCCCTCCGGGCCCCAGGGCGCGGGGAGGAAGCGAGCCGGCCTCGGGAGTGACGAAGCCGTAGCCGTCGCGATGCATGCGCAGGGTTCCGACCACGAGATCCTGGCTGGAGGCGGCGGTGGGGAGGCTCCAGCGCTCCTTGCCGATAGCTACCAGCTTGCGGCGCCGGGTAAGGTCGCGGAGCAGCTCTTCGATATCGCGGCGCTGGCGGCCTTTGAGGGACAGATCGTGCAAGATCTGTTTGAATCCGGCCACGTGCCGGGGCTGTTTCGAGATGTAGTGGAGGAGTTCCTTTTCAGTTATCAAGGAGTGAGTCAATGGTCCTTTCACCGTAACCCTAGTCTAAGAGCGATTATGATTTCTATTAGGCGAGTTGGCGGATATAAGAATGAACACAGCGCGGGAATAATTACACGCGTTTGATAGCCCGCGCAATCGTTGGATGACTTGGACAGGGCCGCGAAAGCAGCGCGAATTCAGCAACTTTGCTTCGGCGGCAGGTCGACAGGAACTTTGGTCATATACGTGCGGCAGGCTTTAGGACGGTCCCAGAAATTTTTTTGAAATTTCCAATCAGCAGACGGCGAATAGCCAGGCCGCATGCTGTATCAATGATACCCGAAAGGAAGCATCGCAATGTGGAAAGCTACGCCGTCGAGTCCGAATCCAAGCCCGAAACCGGCCCTGCCGGAACCGGAGAAAACAACTATGAGCACTAGCAGCACCCCGTCTATGGAGCCCACGCCGGCGGCCGCGCCGCGCAATGCCACACTCAGCACCCAGGAACAGGCCAGCATCGGCAAGTCACTGGTAATCAAAGGTGAAGTCACCGGCTCGGAAGCGCTGTACATCGACGGGCGGGTGGAAGGCGCCATTAACCTTGCCGGCCACCGGGTGACCGTAGGCCGCAACGGGCAGGTGCAGGCCAACATCAGTGCCAAGGAAGTAGTGATCCTGGGCAAAGTGAAGGGCAACCTGACCGCCACCGATCGCGTGGACATCCGTAATGAAGGTTCGCTGACCGGAGACGTGATCTGCCAGCGCATCAGCATTGAAGATGGCGCGTACTTCAAGGGCGGCATCGATATTCGCAAGGCCGGCTTGAAAGATATGAACGGCGTGGCCAAGACCGAGTCGGTTTCGGCCGAGCCTACGCTGAAGGTTTCCGCGACTGCCTAAAGCTTTGGCCGGGGATGGCCGATGTTTCTGGTAAGCGTTAATCTTCTCTCACTCGACGAAGGGGCGTTCCCGCGGGAGCGCCCTTTCGGATTTCCGAAATCTGGGTTTCCTGATGGTCAATAAGCTTCTGCAACTGCTCTCAATCAAGTGCGCTCATAGAAAGATCTCCCAGCCATTTGCGAGTGCGAACGCTTCCACGAACCGTTCGGTCAATGCCGACTGGGACCGTCCTGTGGCGCAGACCGCGGCGCAGCATTACGTGGTCTGCCTGGAGTGCGGGAAAAAGTTCGAGTACGACTGGAACAACATGCGCGTGGTCACGCGGTAAGAGAAACGGCGCTCGCCGGATCGGCCTCTGATCACATGAAAGCTCTATGCCTGCGTGAAACGCCGCGTGAAGCGGCGGAAGAGCGCGGCCGTCTCATCGACTCCCAGCAGCGCGGTCAATCCCAGGTAGACCAGCCCGTAAGGAATAAGAACCAGGATTCCGGTGACGACTGGATGCTGCGGATGCGCCAGCCAACGCAGTCCCCAACCTGCCGCGGCAGCGATGATCGCCGAAGCCCAGAGTTTGACGAAGTAAGCAACGGGAAATTCGCTGCGGCCGATGCGCCGGTTCATGGCGCGGCGAAGCAGAGTGAATTCCACCCAGGCGGAAAAGCCCGCCGATGCGGTGAGTCCGGCAGCGCCCCAACTGGGATCGACGCCCAGCCATCGCGGCAAGGGCAGAGCGCAGAGGTAGCCGAGGCCGGTCGTCAGGATGACGCGAACCACGGCAAAGCGCAGCGGCGTGCGCGTGTCGCGCAAAGCGTAGTAAGCCGAGGAATAGAGACGCCCCACGGTGGAAGCCACCAGCCCCACGGCCGAACCGGCAAGAATCTGCCAGACGTAAACCGTGTTGGCGCGGGAGAAAGCGCCGGTTTGATAGATGGCTCCGGCTACGACGTCGCCGAGGGCGAGAAAGGCCACGGCCGAAGGCACTACGAAGAAGCCGATACGTCGCGTGCTGTCGGCGATGCGGCGGCGCAGGGTCGCGGCGACCTCCTCTTCATTGCCCAACTCGCTGGACATGGCCGGAAGCTCGGCGGCGGAGACCGACATGCCGAAAAGGCTTACCGGAAGCAGGGAGAGCGTCTGGGAGTTGAAGAGCGCGGCCACGGCGCTGGCGGGAAGGAAGCTGGCGAGGAAGGTGTCGACGTAGGCGCTGAGCTGGTTGACGCCGCGGCCCATGAAGGTCGGGAAGAAATTGCGCAGCACGATGCGCACGTTCTGGCCGATCGCCAGCAGAGAAAGCTTCAGAGACGGCGCGAGGCGCAGCACGATGGGAAGCTGAGCGAGGAATTGCAATCCCGATCCGATCACCGCTCCCCAGGCGGCTTTGGCCGCGAGATCCGGCAGCTCGGAGCGGCGGCCGTAGATGACCAGCGCGGCGATGATGGTGGCGTTCCAGATCACCGGCGAAACGTAAGACAGAAAAAATTTGCGATGGCTGTTGAGAATCCCCAAACACCAGGCCGAGAGCACCAGCAGCCCGACGCCGGGAAAGAAGATGCGCACCAGGCGGATGGTAAGGTTGCGGCGCAGAGGATCGTGAAAGCCGGGAGCGATGAGGTCGATCAGCCAGGGCGCGGCGAGCACGCCGAGCAGCACCAGGATCGAAGTCACGAGAGCGAGCAGAGAAAAGATGGCTCCAGCGACGCGTCCCGCGTCTTCTTTCTTGCCTTCGGCGAGCAGCCGCGCGTAGACGGGAATGAACGACGCCGAGAGCGCACCTTCGCCGAAGAGATTCTGCAGGATGTTGGGGATGCGCAGCGCAGCGCGAAAGGCGTCGGCGGGCGGAGAGATACCGAAGTAGTATCCGAAAACGCGGTTGTTGATGAGACCGAAGATGCGGCTGAGAAAGATTCCCGCGGCCACCAGAAAAGCCGATTTACCGATGCTGGCCTGCGCCGGCTGCGGCTTCGCGGGAGGTGTCATCTCGCTGCTGAGTTTGGCACAGGCGAAGGCGATGCGCAAATCAGGCGCAACCAGCGGCGGGAGAATTTCGTTACTATAATAAGGGCAGGTCCGCCGGGAAAACAGCATGCGGTCGCACATCAAGCTCGGGCGCGTCTTTGGGATCGAGATCGGGATCCACTACAGCTGGTTCATCATTGCCTTCCTGATCGCGTTTTCGCTGGCGGATCAGTTTCGCGTCAACAATCACGATTGGTCGCCGGAATTGGTCTGGGCTGCAGCCATACTCACGGCGGTCCTGTTCTTTCTCTGCCTGCTGGCGCACGAGCTTTCGCATTCGCTGGTGGCGCGCGCGTACAAGCTGCCGGTGCGCGAGATCACGCTGTTCGCGCTGGGCGGAGTTTCGGTGATCGAAAAAGAGTCGCCGAACGCCAAGAGCGAATTTCTGATCGCCATTGTGGGCCCGTTGACCAGCGCGGTGATCGGAGGCGCGATGTTGCTGGCCGCCTCGGCGTTGGGCGGCACGCGATCGTCGGCGGTCATTGCCATTCTGTTCTGGCTGGGCACCATCAACCTGATGCTGGCGGGATTCAACATGCTGCCGGGATTTCCTCTGGACGGTGGGCGTGTGCTGCGCGCCATCGTGTGGGGGATCACCGGCAACATGGAGCGGGCAACGAAAATATCGGCCCGCGTCGGCCAGGCCATGGCTGTGCTCTTTATTGGAGCCGGAATCTACGAGTTCTTCCGCGGCGCCGGTGTCGGCGGGCTGTGGATCGCTTTCATCGGCTGGTTCCTGCTGCAGGCAGCCGGCGCGAATTACCTGGAGGTGGAGTTGAAACACACGCTGGCGGGAATTCGCGCGCGCGATCTCATGTCGCGCGACTGCGCGCAAGTTCCCGGATACATCAGCGTGCAGGAGTTCGTAGACGAGTTCGTGCTGCGCACCGGACGCCGTTGCTTCCTGGTGAATGTGCAGGACAGGATCGCGGGAATGATCACGCCCCACGAAGTCCGCTCGCTCGACCGCAGCCAGTGGGGGTCGACGCCGGTGCAGCAGATCATGAAGCCGCTGGAGAAGCTGCATGCGGTCACGCCCGAAACCGGAGTGCTGGAAGCGCTTGAGGTGATGAGCAGGGAAGACCTGAACCAGCTGCCGGTGGTTTCCGATCATCAGGTGGAGGGAATGATCTCGCGCGGCAACATCCTGGAGGCAATCCGCTCGCGCCGGGAGTTAGGCGGCTCGAACCCGAGTTCCTGAAGGCCTTCTTACACGCCGCTGTGGTGGCTCGAATCCAGGCAGCTCTCTTCGAATTTTATTCACGTCATTGAAATGTTCTCAGCCGTCTTGTCACCACTCATCGAGGGGGGAACCCCAAGAGTTCCAGAAGCATGCAGTGGCATGCGCTGGGCTAAGACAATTCGCCGTGTAGTTTCTCAGGCGGGTCAAGTTTCAGGTGAGAGATTCAGTGCCTGATCCTCAAACACCTCCCGGTGCTGGCAATCGAGACCCTGATTCTAAGAGCCGGAGTTTTTGCTGGCAGCTGTTCTTCGCTCGGATTTCACTCAAGGCGCTCCAACCTGAATCTGCAAACAGGAGTAATCGCATATGGCCGGAACATGGCAACCTTTGAACAACCAACCACAATTTGGGGCCAGCACCATGTTGTTGCTGACGGATGGAACCGTCATGGTGCAGGCCGCGTCCAGCACCAACTGGTGGAAGCTCACGCCCGACGCAAACGGCAGTTACGTGAATGGCACCTGGCTGCGTCTGGCCGACGCTCCCAACGCGCCTTTGTACTACGCATCGGCAGTATTGATGGACGGGCGCGTCTTTGTCGCCGGAGGCGAATACAACAACAACGCGCGTGCCGACCTGGACACTGCCGAAATCTACGATCCCATCGCCAACAACTGGACATCCATCGCTCCGCCCGCAGGCTGGGCGAATATCGGCGACGCCCCATGCTGCGTCCTGCCCAATGGAAACATCCTGGTGGGATCGATCGACAACACTCAGACGGCAATCTACAATCCCAGCACCAACTCATGGACGGCGTCGGCTTCCAAGGCCTCAACGGCTTCAGAAGAGACCTGGACTCTGCTGCCCGACGAAACCGTGCTGACCGTGGAATGCTACAACTCGCCGCATGCAGAAAAGTATGTGGCCGCAGCGAACAACTGGGTGACGGCCGGCTCCACGCCTTCCGACATCATCCTCGAAAGCCTCAACGAGATTGGACCAGCTCTTCTCCTGCCCGATGGCAGGGCCTTCTATGTAGGAGGCAACGGAAGAACGGCTCTCTACACGCCTCCGCCGGTCGCCAATATGCAGGGTAGCTGGACCATGGGGCCCACCTTCCCTAACAGCTATAAGTCCCCTGATGCGCCGGCGATTCTTCTTCCCAACGGTCGCGCTCTGTGCGTCGCGGGACCCGACGCCGGAGGCTGGGCCAGCCCAACTCATTTCTTCGAGTTCGATGGAGTGAACCTCAACGCGGTTCCCGATCCTCCAACCAATGGAGAGGTGACTTACGTCGCGCGCATGCTGTTGCTGCCGACCGGACAGGTCCTGTACGCCAACGGAGGCAGCGACATCCAGGTCTATACGCCGGATGGCGCCGCCGACCCTGCCTGGAAACCGGAAATCACCAACGTTCCGGCCACCGTGCGGGTTTGCGGCACCTATGTCTTGAGTGGGCGCCAGCTCAACGGTCTCTCTCAGGCTTGCAGCTACGGCGACGACTGCTCCAATGCCACCAACTATCCCATCGTGCGCCTGGAAAAAGGCGGACAGGTCTGGTACTGCCGCACCGCCGACCACAGCACCATGGGAGTAGCCACCGGTGTTTCCACACAGACGACCCACTTCACCGTTCCCTGCGCTCTGGCGACAGGAACGTACAACCTTCGCGTGATCGCCAACGGGATCGCTTCCGATGCGGTTGCCGTCAACGTGCAGCCCTTTCGCCTGTGGGCGCCCATCACTGAAGCCATGGTCAACTTCCTTATCGGCAGCCTGGCCGACGGTCCTTTGTGGGCCCTCACTCCCCATGGTCCCGTGCCGGTTGATCCCTGGGGACCGGAAATCGCCAAGCGGGCTAAAAGCGCCTTCCGGCAAATTGTCTCGGGCTTAAGGGAACTGCGCGATGTGGGCGCCGAGATAACGAAACTGCAAGCGGCTTCGACGAAGAAGTTTGAGCCATTCGCTCTTCCGCCATCGGCGTCGCGGCAGCGCGAAGCGGTAAAGATCGCCAAAGCCTCGTAAGTTGCGGCGCAGGCGAGCGCAGCTTAACGTTCTGTGTACGATACAATCGTGCAGCATGCCTATGAAGTCGATGGATATGCTGCACGCTTTATCATTTGATCCGGGGCAGCACAGTGGATGCGCTCAGTGATGTCGCGGGCTTGAGTCCTGCGAGCGGTTTTCCCTCGTCGACTTCCACCGTCACTTTGATGTTCGCCGCCTTGTCGTCAATTTCGAACATCGAAATACTCGAGAATTTAAGGAACCCTCGCCCTCGGTAAGCGCTGCCCAGCTTGGCAACGCCCTCTCCGAGCAGACCGCATCAAAGACATCTCCGTCATGCATCGGGAAGAGCGCTCGCAGCTCGCTTGAAGAAAACTGCGAGTTAATCCGAAACTCAATGGCCTTCAGCCGGTAGAGCAGCCCCGCTGTGATGACGAAGCTGGCGGAGACGCCTTTGTCGGTTCCCGCCACCGCGGGTTCGGCGAACTTGCCATCGTCAAGGGTCACGCGAAAGTAACCGCGATGCTGCCACTCCCTGCGAATATCGCGCAGCTCGTCCTTCCAGCGCGTCCTGTAGTAAGGCAGTCGGGCCGCGAAGGTGATGATAGCTTTCAGGTCTTCCTCCGGGACTCCGGCCTGCCCAGTGAGAGCGAGCTGTTCAACTTTGACGTAATGCGATTCGTCCTGTCTGTCCGCAGGAGACGGAAGCTCCTGCGTTTTTTGCTGAGTCTGTTGGATCAAGACCGGCAAGAACCGGCGATGCTAAATGACTCGGGCTGTGACGCATTCACCCAGGTCAGTGAAGACGCAAGACAGGCGGTGAACGGCAGGATGAGGCAGCGTGACATACCATCCCCCAGAGGTACTGGAACATAGAACGCAGGATAGGAGCCTTGATGCAGGTGAAATCTTTTGCCTTGCCTTCAATGCCGAGTGGAAAAATCTGCAGACATTTGAAAACTTTGCCCCTCACCGTGCGTCATAATAATGAAGCTCGCGAGAACCCATGGAACGCATGCTGAATTCCGTTCGCTCGTCCCTGGCAATCGTTATTCTTTTCGCGACGGCAAGCCCAGCGCAGCAGCCTGCCTCTTCTGCGCCCGCGTCCCGCGCTCCAGCTTCCGGCCCGGAGGCCGCTGCTTCAACCGCGTCTCCCACCGATCCCCGCGAGATCGTGCGCCGCTCGGTTGAAGTGGATCATCACAACTGGGAACTGGCTCGCAGCTACACCTGCCGCCAGCACGAGGTCGAAAAAGATCTGGACAGGCATGGTCAGGCCAGGTCGACCAAGACCAGGACCTATGACGTGAACTTCTACTATGGCGAGTTGTATTCGCGCCTTATCCAGAAGGATGACCAGCCGCTCAATGAGGCCGATCAGAAGAAAGAGGACGAGAAGCTAGAAAAATTTCTCGCCAAGTTGCGCAATCAGAGCGAAGAGGAGCGCGACCGCCGCCTCAGCAAAGAGAAGAAGGAACACGAAGAAGAGCGCCTCTTCCTTCGCGATATGGTCAACGCCTACGATTTCACTCTGGTCGGCTCCGAGACCGTCAACGGCACCGATGCATGGGTCATCGATGCCGCACCCCGCAAAGACTTTCGCCCCACGCAGCCTCATGCCGACATGCTGTCAAAAATCAAGGGCCGCATCTGGATCGAGAAGAAGGACTACAACTGGGTGAAGGTTGAGGCCGAGTCCATTGATACCATTTCCTTCGGCCTGTTCCTTTTCCGCATTCATAAAGGTGCCCATTTCAGCTTGGACCAGGTGCATCTCAATGACGAAGTCTGGCTGTTCCATCGCATCTACGTCAACGGCAGTGCTCGCCTGGCGCTGTTCAAGAACCTGGCCGTGGAACAGGAAGACGAGTTCACCAATTACAAGAGGTTCTCTGCCACCACCCGCATTCTGCCCGGAGTCCACGAAGTACCGTCGGATTCGCCCAAGCAGTGACAGCGGCTTCAGGCTCGTCGAAAAACGCAAAGGGCGCCTTGCGGCGCCCTTGCTTCTTCTGGGGAGGGAACTACTGGTTGACGGGAATTTTGATGATCTTCTTCTGGATCGCGTACGTGACCAGCTGCGCTTTGTTGTGAATATCCAGCTTGCGCATCAGGTTGAATTTGTGGGCTTCCACGGTTTTTACACTCAGGCCCAGGATCACGGCAATTTCCTTCACCGAATTGCCTTCAGCCAGCAGCTTCAGGATCTCGCGTTCGCGCGGGGTAAGCGTGGAGATGCGCGGGCGCATGCGCGTATCGCGTACGCGCGAGCGGAAATCTTCCACCAGCTTGCCCAGCACTTGCGAACTCAGATATTTGCCGCCTTTGAAGACGTCGCGCACCGCGGTCAGCAGCTGCGGCGCCGGCGTATCTTTCAGGACGTAGCCTGAGGCGCCGACTTCCAGGCATTGCACCAGGTAATCCTCGTCTTCATACATGGTGAGGAACAAGATCTTGGTTTCGGGACGGTTCTTCTTGATCTGCCGCGCGGACTCGAATGACGACAGTCCCGGCATGCCGATATCCATCAGCACGATGTCGGGCCGCAGCTCGCGGGCTTTTTCCGCGGCATCGCCGCCGTCGGAAGCTTCGCCCACCACCTCGAAATCGCTCTCGGTTTCGAGCAGCCGGCGTACGCCCTGGCGAAACAGCGTGTGATCATCGACGAGTAAACATTTAATCTTCGGCATGGAGGAGTCCTCTCAATTCATGACTTGTTAATTCGGCCGCGCCACGGCTTGCGCTGCAGCTCGCGCTGCCGGACGTGCTGCGGGCTCTGACGGCTCGCCCGCGGGCACGCTGATTTCAACGCGCGTTCCTTTTCCTTTGCCCGAGACCACGCGCGAGGCCCCGCCCAGCATGGCAATCCGCTCCTTGATGCCGGTCAGCCCAAACGACTGCCCGCGCGAGTTGGAACGGCCCTGAATCCCGATGCCATCGTCTTCCACGATCACGCGCACCAAGTCGTCTTCGCGCGCCACCTGCACCGTGGCGTTGTGCGCCTGGGCATGCTTGGCCACGTTGTGCAGGGCTTCCTGCACCACGCGGTAAATCGCCTGCTCCGCTCCTGGCGTCAGTCGGCCCACGTCCTCGGCGATCAGCACCCGGGTCTTCACGCCCGTGGTCTTGGTCAGATGCTTGGCTTCTTTGCGAATCGCCGCCACCAGTCCCAGTTCTTGTAGCACCAGCGGTGATAGCTTGCCAATAATTCTTCGGATACCTTCGATCGTTCTGTCCACAACTTCTACGGTCTCGCGAATCTTTCCCCGCACGTTGCGCGGCATCGCGCCCGATTCCATCATCCCCAAATAGAGACGGATCACCATCAGCGCCTGGCCGGTTTCGTCGTGCAGCTCGCGGCTGATGCGCTTGCGTTCCTCTTCCTGCACGCGCAACAGGTGAGCCGAGAGGTCGGCGATCTTCTGCTCGCGCTCGCGCAGCGCATCGGTCATTCGCGCACGCTCAATGGCCAGCGCGGTGCGGTCCCCGATGGCGCGCATCAGTTCGCGCTCCGTCGGCAGCCATTCATAAGGCTTCTGGAAGCCGATGACCAGGACGCCGATGGTCTCTCCGTTAGCTTTGAGCGGCACGCCCCACAACGATTTCGCGTGCGGACGCAGCAGCGGTGTCAGGCCATCGGTCTCGGGGCTGGTATCCAGGATCATTCCCGCTTCGCCCGTCTGGGCGATGCGGCCGGTGAAGCCCCAGCCCGGCGCGATCCGGAAATCTTCGGGCAGCTCCAAACGCATGCCGGCGGAGGCTTCCACCTTGAGCGATTCGGAGTCTGACTCGCGCAACAGCAGAACGCCCATGGAGGCCTGGAAGGTGCGCGTGGTGATCTCCAGCACGCGCTGCAGCAGTACGCCCAGGTCGCCGGCGGAAAGTTCAGCGTCCAGTGTGGAGAGCAGAGCCTGCGATTCTAGGGTCTTGGCGTCGAAGTAAGCGCCGGAGATGATCACGAATGAGACCGAAGAGAGCATTTCCAGCGCCGCTTTGGCTTCGGCCTCACGTTCGGGAAACAGGCCGGAAACGTACGGATCGCAGGAAAGCTGGTAGAGCTCCAGCGATCGCGCCACGGCTCGCGTATCCACTTGCAGCTTGGCCAGCCGGGTGGAGAAGTACTGCAGGTTCTCCTGGAACCCGGGGAAATCGTCGTGGCAGAAATAGGAACATCCGGCAGCCAGGGTAAGGCGTTCCAGGGCAGCCAGGGTACGTCCGTCAAAGCCGAACTCGTTGACCAGCTTTTCTCGCCAGTTATTCGTGATATCGGGAAAGTAAGGCTCTAGGGCCCGGGCGACTTCAACGATCAATTCTCGCGAAGATCCCTTAAAAGGCGGTACGGCGGTCACGGACATTCCTAGGGGTTTAGATGGTGTGCAGATTCCACCCTTGCTTACGCGGCGGTAAACCTTAGGGCGCATCTTGCTCTTCATGTATTCTACGCCTGGGTGTCCCGAATGTGAACCAGATAGTTACTAGGCTTTTAGTTAGCAGGGAAACACCTTAAACGGCTGCGGAGGCGAAACAAAAGCGGCAGGAGCCTTACACTACCGCTATCGCGCGGAACTGGAGACCCCAACCGGTTCACCGGAAGAGTTCCTGCCTTCCCGCGTCACGGCTTCGCGAAAGTAATCGAGGGAAAGCTTCAGACCGGTCTCGAGATCGATTTTCGGCTCCCAGCCCAGCGTCTGTCTGGCCCGGGTGATGTCGGGCCGGCGCTGCCTGGGATCGTCGTCCGGCAGCGGGCGGTGCTCGATCTTGCTCTTTGAACCTGTAACCTTGAGCACCAGTTTCGCGCACTCCAGCACCGTGAACTCATCGGGATTGCCGATGTTCACCGGATCGTGAATCTCCGACCATGCCAGGCGCACAATGCCGGCGATCTCGTCGCTGACATAGCAGAAGCTGCGTGTCTGCTTGCCGTCGCCGTACACGGTCAGCGGTTCGCCGCGCAGAGCCTGCTTCATGAAGTTGGAGATCACCCGGCCGTCGTTCAACTGCAGCCGCGGGCCATAGGTATTGAAGATGCGCAGAATGCGGGTGTTCACCTGGTGATACCGCATGTAAGCCATGGTGGCCGCCTCGGCAAAGCGCTTGGCTTCGTCGTACACCGAGCGCGGGCCGATGGGGTTCACATTGCCCCAGTAAGTTTCTTTCTGCGGGTGTTCCAGGGGATCGCCGTAGCATTCCGAAGTGGAAGCCAGCATGAACCGCGCGCTGTATTTTCGCGCCAGGTCCAGCGCATGAAACGTCCCCAGGGAGCCGACTTTCAGCGTGGCAATGCCGTGTTCCATGTAATCCACGGGGCTGGCGGGCGAGGCAAAATGGAATACGTAGTCCACGCGGCCGGGATCAAAGGGCTGGTTTACATCCTGCTGGACAAACTCAAACCGGGGCTCATTCTTCAGGTGAATAAGATTGTGCGCGCGACCGGTAACCAGGTTGTCAACGCATACCACGTGGTGGCCTTCACCCAGCAAAGCATCGCAGAGATGCGATCCAACGAACCCGGCCCCGCCGGTGACCAGTAAGCGCATAGAGCTCCGAGGAAAGATAGATTGTACATGACCCATTAATTACCACCTGTGTGCGCGCTATCGGCGCCGTTCGCACAGTGCCCGATGCTGCGTTCGATATCGGTCCCTTCTTCGTAGTCGTTCCAGGTCACGATCAGCAGGTAGGGTGAGGGATGATCGTTCCCATAAAAATGGCGAAAGACACGCAGGGTGTCTTCGAATGTCTTACCGCAGCGATAGGCCATGTGGCGGTTCAGGCTCCAGGACGCGCGGGTATCGTCGAATCCCGGCCACACTGCCCCTACCGCCAGTTTGTCGGGATGCTGCTCGTTCATGTTCTTGTAGAAGGCTTCCAGGTAATCTTCTCCGTCGTGGCTTCCGTCGCGGGCCCAGCCCGCTTTGCCCGGCTGCACCCAGGCGTAATATCCGTCAAAGGCATTAGGGTACTTCGCGCTCTGGTCCTTGTAGATGAGCAGCGGCGGGTCGGGCCATGACTGTGTCAGCCGGCGCACGCGGTTCCAGTCCGTGGAAGCGTCCTTGGGAAAGATGAAGATGACCGGGCGTCCCTGGTAACGCAGATACGCCGAGCGCGCCGCCCCGCTATTGGGACTGATGTAGCGGTCATACAAATACTGCAGGTCGACGAGCACGGCGTCGGTGGCGTACCCGGGATGGTCGACGGCTTCGTCATACTGCACCGCGACGTTGAAATCATTTTCCGCGGCCGCCTGCTCCAGCAATGCCAGAGACTTGTCTTCAAACTCTTTGCGCGGACCGTACCAGTTCACCACAAAGCCGCCGATGTTCAGCCCCTTGGCGCTCGCGATCTGACGGCGCAAAACCGCCGGATCGTGGCAGGAGTATCCGACATCGAGGTGTTGACCGTTGCCGAACCACGGCTGGTAAACCGCCAGCAGCATGGGGCCGCCCCGCGGCGCCGGGACCTTAACCAGCGTCTCGCGCGGGCTGGGCCGCGCGCACCCGCAGAGAGCGAGGAGAAACAGAGCAATACCCGTGAAATCGCGTAGCCGCTGCATGACCTTAACTCTTGCTTGGATGAAGAAGCAGCAGTTCGCGTTGGTCAGGATCGGCGACTGAAGTCACCTTCTTGCGTTTCGCTGCTTCCCTTGCTCTCCTCCCATGCGCGGGCGCTGGAGCGCCCCCTTCATTCAAAGGGCTTGGCACCAGGTGATTGGGACAAGAAAAAAGCCTCCTGCCCGAAGGCAGGAGGCTGCTAAAGAGGAGATTCGTGATGCGATCTAGCGAGGCGGCGCTGCCGGCTTTTCGCTGGACGCGCCATTCGTCGACTGCGAGGGAGATTGGTTGGAGGCAGTGGGAGCCGATGCGGCCATGGTTCCCAGGCTGTTCTTCATCAGGTCAACTTCCACGCGGCCACCACGAGCGCGGTGCAGTTTGCCGTCCGCAGTGGGAAGCGGCGCATTGCCCATGCCCACCGTGTAGATGCGGTAGACCGGAATCTCATGATTGAGCACCAGGTAGCGGACCACCATCTGAGCCATCTCGCGCGAATTCTCGATCGCCGAGATGCCCGAGCCGGGCGAGAACCCCTGTACTTCCAGGATGTAGCCCTTCTGGCTCTTCAGAGATGAGGCGATTCCATCCAGCGCCTCTTTGGCGTTCTTGCTCAGGACGGTCTGGCCGGAGCGGAAGCGGATTTCCGCCTGCGTAACCGGTTCGTACTGATCCAGCTTGCTTACCGTCTGCTCCACGCCGGCGATGCGGGTGTGGGCCTGCTGCGCGGTCTGGTTGGCCTGGTCGGCGCGGTTGCCCGCGTCCACGGCATGGGCATCGGCGTCGTTAGCCTTGCTCATGGCGTTGCGGATGCCTTCGGTCGCGCGCGAATCCACGTCGGCGATCTGCTTGGCGTTCTTCGCCGTGAGCTCGTCGAGCTCGTTCACGCGGCCGCGAATCGGGTCCAGCTGACGATTGACGTACTTTTTGCGGGCAAAGGGATTCAGGTGTCCCCAGAATCCTTCGTGCCGCTCGTACTTCAACGGATCTTTGCCGGAAGCTCCGGCTGCCTGCTGGTCGGGGTTCTGCGAAGGCTGCGTCGCGTTTTGCGACGGCTGAGCCTGCGTGCTCTGGTCCGACTGCGAAGGCTGCGCCTGGGTCTGCGCCGGCTGTGCCTGGTTGTTTTGATCTGACGGATTGGTCGACGAAGGCTGTTGCTGGGCCATGGCGGGAAGGGCCAGGGCTGCAGCCAGCGAAAGCGCCAAAATGTATGACTTCTTCATTTGGGGAATTCCTCCGAACCGGGGCTATTCGGGGCGTCGCAAGTCCTGCAAGATAAACTCTCGATCGCCAAGAACGCTTAGTCGTACCTTGCTAGTACACTTGGATTGCCAAACTGACGACCCCTTCACCAAAGATTATATGCCTTATTTTCAGGTACTTACAAAAAAGTGTCACGAAAGGTCAATGCACTTCTTGTGTAAATTTTTCTGGACCGTGCAAAGCCCGTATCATTCTGGCTTTTCTGGCCCTTCCCCACCCGTTACCGGTCAGCTCTGACGGGGTTCAGGAATTCGGGGAACCGCTGACGCGATAGGAAAAATGGTGCACATATGGCCCAAACCTGCAGGCCCCTAGCCGGAGTGGCCAGCCGGGGAACACAGCCGGCGGTGCTGGTCGAGGATGTAGTTGTCAGTCATTCCCGCCAGGTAGTCGCAGATCACGCGGTGAACGGCGTCGTGCTGCGTCTTTTCCTGATGAGTGGCGGGAAGCTCTTCAGGAAATTTCAGGAAAAATTCAAACAGATCTGTGATCACCTGCTCCGCCTGTTCTTTTTCCGGCTGCAGCTCCGGGCAGAAGTAGAGGCTTTGAAAGAGAAACTCGCGCAGTTCGCGGTGCTCCTGCTGCACCGGCTCGCTGAAGGCGAAAAGGCTCCGGCCCAGTTGACGAACCTCTCGCGCGGAATGCACTCCGGCTGCGGCAATCATTCTCCGGCTGTTGGCGATCAGGTCGCTCACCAGCCGGTCAAGCACGCGCTTCAGGGTTTCGTTGAACTTGAGTTTCTCCGCGGCCTCGGGATAAAGGCGGTCGACTTCAGCGTAAAGCTCGCCAAATAAGGGAACGCCCTCCCCGATCTGCTCCCGCGTCAGGATCTCGGCCTCCACGCCATCGTCCAGGTCGGCGGTGCTGTAGGCGATCTCATCAGTGATGTCGATCAGCTGCGCCTCCAGCGGCGGCTGCAGTTCGAGCATGTACTCTGCCAGTTCGGGAAACTCGCGCGGATCCCGGGATCCCGAGTGCTTCACGATCCCTTCCCGCACCTCAAAGGTCAGGTTTAATCCGGGAAAATCGGCGTATCGCTGCTCAAATTGCTCCACGATGCGCAGAGCGTGCAGGTTATGGTCGAAACGGTCGCCATGTCGGCGCATGGCCGCATCCAGCGTGCGCTCACCGGCGTGGCCGAAGGGAGGATGGCCAACGTCATGAACCAGCGCCAGCGCTTCAACCAGATCCTCATTCAATCCCAGCTCCGAGGCGATAGTGCGCGAGATCTGCGCCACCTCTATGGTGTGCGTCAGCCGGTTGCGGAAGTGATCGGAATAGCGGCGGGTGAAAACCTGGGTCTTGTTTTCCAGCCTGCGGAAGGCCCGCGAGTGTACCACGCGGTCGCGATCGCGCTGAAAGGCGCTGCGGTAAGGATGTGCCGGCTCCGGATATCGGCGTCCCCGGCTGTCTTCAGCGCGCAACGCGTAGGGAGCGAGCATGGCTAGAGTCTAAATGATCGCCGGAACTGCCGCCGCCAAAATCACGGCTGGGGACGCTGCGCGGAACAATCGCTGCCCGCCTATCCGCAACGCGTTGCTAACCTCACAATCCGGTCTTGGATTGCGAATTCTTCAGGGCTTTTTTCGAACTCGTCGCCGGGCTGCCATCCGGCAAGATCGGATTGCGAAGCCACATGCCAGCCCAGGGCGAACCCGAATCTGGCCAACTCGGCGTCGGCCGTGAAGTCCATATCAGGTTTGTACTCGTCGGAGGGCTGGTGGTAACGGTCGGCCTACTGTTTTTGCTGCGCCAGCTTGACTTTGGTCGATTCCAGCTTTTTCTGCACCCGGGAAACATCCTGCTGGTCGACGTCGGCAGCAATCGAGCGGTTCCACTCGGTCAGCGCGCGCTCCCAGTGCGTAGCGGCCAGTTTCAGCTTGCCGGTCTTGGCATAAAGCTCGCCCAGGTGGTCCTGGATGGTAGCGTCGTACGGAGTCTTCTCTGCGGCGCGGCGCAGATTGTCTTCCGCCTCGTCGTATTTGCCGAGCTTGAAATACACCCAGCCCAGCGAATCCAGATACGCGCCGTTCTGCGGATCGAGCTCCACCGCGTGCTTGATCATGTTGAAAGCTTCTTCCAGGCGCATGTTGTGGTCAGCCAGCATGTAGCCCAGGTAATTCAGCGTGGGCGGATTGTTGGGATCCTGCACCAGAATCTGCTTGAAGGCCTGCTCCGCCTGGTCGTATTTCTTCTGCCGCTCGTAGAACATGCCCTGGTAATACTGGACGTAAGCCTTTTCCTCGGGACGGCTGGCCAGCTTGTCGCTCTCGTTGAGCGCCTCTTCGGCGTCTTTCCAGCGCTTCAACCGCATGTAGATCTGCGACAGCGTGACGTAGGTCTCGCGGTCGGTCTTATCGCCCTTCAGCGTGGACTTGGCCAGCTTGATCGCGTCTTCAGGCTTGTTATCGTCGGCCAGCTGCAGAGCCAGCGTCATCCTCAGGCTTTTGTCGTCAGGAAGCTTCCGCACCGCGTCCTGGGCCACTTTCGTGGCATCGCCCCATTGCTTCTGATCGCGATAGGCGTCCACCATCTCCTGGTATCCGCGTGAGGCCTCATCGCCGCCCAGTTCCGTCATCTTCTTGAAGCTCTCGAGTGCCAGCAGCGGGCGGCCGGTCTCCTTATAAATGGTGCCCAGACGCTCCATGAAGAGAGCGCGGTTCTGGCGCTCGCCGGCGTTGTAGTTGCCGTCGGGCGAGGTGGTGCGGTTGATCAGCTTCTGCAGAAGCGCGGCCGCGTCGTCAAACTTGCCCTGTGCTTCCAGCACAATGGATTCTTCGTACACGATCTCCAGCGACTCCGGCGCCGAAGCTTCCGCATGCTTCAGGCTGTCGATCGCCTGGTCGAACTTGCCCATGTGCCGGTAGATTCGCGACATCTCCACCAGCGCCTGCCAGTCCTGCGGATCGGCGGCCGAGAACGTCTTGTAAGCGCTGAGCGCGGCTTCCATCTGGTTGTCGTTGGCCAGATTCTGGGCCAGACCGCGCATGGCATCCAGATTGTCCTTGTCCAGCGTTACGGCGCGCTGGTACGCGCTGACCGCGTTTTTGTAATCCTTCTGCAGCTCGTAGGTAGCGCCCAGCGCGGCATACATCTTGCTCGTCCGCGCGGCTTCCGGAACTGCATTGATCGTTTCAATTGCCAGCTTGGGATTGTTCTGCTCGTTGTAAATCCGGGCCAGCTGCGTGACGGCTTCTTCGGAATTGGGATCGGCCTGCAGAGCGATCTTAAGCTCGCCTTCGGCCTTAGTCAGATCGCGGTTGATTACGTACAAGCCGCCGAGCATCAGATGGTTGTCGCCATTCTTGGGCTCCAGGCGAGCCAGCGCTTCATACTGCTCTATGGCCAGCTTCAACACTTCCTGCGACTGGATTTCCGACGACTGCCCCTGGGAATCGCCCAGCGAGCGCAGGTAAATCCGCCCCAGCAGGCGGTGAGCCTCGAGATTGTTGGGATCGCGCTGCAGGATCTCCTGGGCTTCCATGACGGCGTCGCGAATCCGCCCGGTGCGGCTGTAAAGTTCGGCCAGGGCCGCGTTCAGGTACTCCGAAGAAGGATCGGCGACAATCGCCTGCCGGTACTCATCAATGGCCTTGTTCGCGTATTCGGAGCGCCCGTACATCGATGCCATCTCTTCATAGAGCCGCGCCATGGAAGCGTGGTAATACGAAGCCGCATGGTCAGGAGGCTTGATCGGAGCGGGCAAGGGCATGGCCGGACCCTGCACGGGCGATTCCTGACTCTGCGCCTGGGGCGCAGCGGCAGGGTTGGTTCCTTTTGCTTTATCTTGCTGGGCGACAGCCGAGACAGCCAAAAAAGAGGCCAGGGTTATGACGAGCAGACACGTGCGGTTTTTTGTTAAATCCATAAGGGCGAACCGAAAAGGACCTTCCTACTTGGATGCGGAGGAGCGCCTTCTGGGAGCGCTTTCTAACCGCTTCCAATTTTAGCCTGTTCCCGCGGCGTTGGGCACCCAATAACAATTCTTAATTTAGTGACGGAAGTGACGTACGCCGGTCATAACCATGGCCAAACCCAGGCGATTTGCGGCGTCAATGACCTCCGGATCGCGCACCGAGCCGCCCGGCTGGATGATGGCCGTAGCCCCGGCGCGCGCGATCTCCTCCACCCCGTCCGGGAAGGGGAAGAACGCGTCTGAAGCCGCCACTGTGCCCTGCAAAGGTAAGATCGCTTTCATGGCGCCGATCTTGCAAGAATCCACGCGCGACATCTGGCCGGCGCCCACTCCCACGCTCTGCCCGTCCCGCGCGTAAACGATGGCGTTTGACTTTACGTGCTTACAGACTTTCCAGGCAAACAAAAGTGAGCCCATCTCCTCCGGCGTGGGCTTGCGCTGGGTGGCGACCTTCAGATCGGCTTCCGTCAGGGAGCGAACGTCCGCGTCCTGGACCAGCATCCCGCCGGAAACGTGCTTCATCACCCAGGGATGGTTCCCGGCCTTGATCTCCACCAGGCGCAGGTTCTTTTTGCCGGCAAATTTCTCGCGGGCGGCAGGATCGAAACCGGGTGCGGCAATGGCCTCCACGAACAGCTTGCCCATCTCCTCGGCGGTCGCGCCGTCGATCACTCGATTCACCCCGATCACTCCTCCGAAGGCGGAGACCGGGTCGGCTTCCAGGGCGCGCAAATAAGCGTCACGCAAGGTGGGACCGGTAGCGGTCCCGCAGGGATTGGTGTGTTTGATGATGGCGCAGACCGTCTCGTTGAATTCCTGAGCGAGGTCCCAGGCTGCCTGCAGATCGACAATGTTGTTGTAGGAAAGCTCTTTGCCCTGCAACTGCCGTCCGTTGGCCACGCCGGTGGTCGAGCCGTCAGAATACATGGCCGCCCGCTGGTGGGGATTCTCGCCGTAACGCAGGTCCATTACTTTGTTGAGCGCAAAGCGCATTCTCTCCGGGAAGCCCGAAGAAGAAGGCGATGGTAGCTGAAATTTTGCCCCATCGAGGGAGATGGTCGCCAGCGTCTGAGCGATGGCGCTGTCATAGGCCGCGGTCGTCGCGAAGGCTCTTTGCGCCAGCCGCCAGCGCGTAGCCAGGCTCAGCTCGCCGTGGGCTTGCGCCATCTCCGCGGCAATGCCCGCGTAGTCATCGGGTGAGGTCACGATGGCCACGTCGGCGAAATTCTTGGCTGCCGAGCGCACCATCGACGGCCCGCCAATATCGATGTTCTCGATCATCTCTTCAAAATGCACACCCGGCTTGGAAGCTGTCTTCTCGAATGCGTAAAGGTTGACCACGACCATATCGATAGGCTGGATCTGGTGCTTCTTCGCCGCCGCCACGTGCTCGGGATTCGAGCGCACGTGGAGAATGCCGCCGTGGACCTTCGGGTGGAGCGTCTTCACCCGTCCATCCATCATCTCTGGAAAGCCCGTGAGGTCAGAGATGTCGCGCACGCGCACGCCGGCCTCGCGCAGCATCTTGGCGGTGCCGCCGGTAGAGATCAGTTCGACCTGCATTTTCTCGAGCTTCTGGGCAAATTCGACAATTCCAGCCTTGTCGGTAACGCTCAAAACAGCACGCTGAATTTTGGCCACGATGGATTCCTCAGGGATTGGGAAGGGTTAAGGAATAAGGTAACAGAAACATCGGTGATCGGGTTGATCCGGCGACCGGGCGATCGGAAGGCTGATTGTGGTCACAACTCTGCCGATCGTGCCGGTGCAACGCCCATTCGGCTAGAGCGCTTATCAGACCTTGTTTTTTCGATTGCGGCGAGTCCGCGCGATCGCGCGATTCCGCGATCTAAGACTTCGGCTTGGCTTTCAGCTTTACTTTTCCCTCGTTCATCTCCACCGAGTACTCCACGGCCTGGCAGCCGTACTGCTGGCGGATTTGCGAGGTCTTCTGGCGGACGAACTTACGGAAGGAATCAAGGTCGGCGGAGCCCTTCTCGCCGCTGTGGCGACGGGCTTCGCCCAGGGCGCGGAACAAGGCTTCTACCTGGTGCGGTTCGGCGTCGGCGTCGGAGCAGGCAATGCTGACCGCTCCTCCATGACGGGCTACGGCTTCATGCTTGCGCGCCAGCTCTGACTGGTGGGCCTGCTCGTCGCGCAGCCCCTGGATTCCCAGAATGGCGTCCTGAGGACGCCGATAGCCCTCTTCTTTGATCTGCAGCTTCTGCTGCCACAGGGAGTTGTAGAGGGCATAGCGCTGCTGGACGGTGTTGTAGCGAAAACGCTGGCTGAAGCTCATCCTCGAGCTGTCAGAGTACTTGCGCAGCAGGTTCTTGACCTTCCACTCGATTTCCGCCGGCGGCTTCTTGGATCCTCCCCCGAAATAGATGTCGTACTCCACCTTGAGCCGGCGCATTTGGTCTTCCAGCAAAGAAAGTTCTTCATCGATGGTCAAGGAAAAAAACTCCAGCCCAGAGGTTTCCCGAAGGGAGATCGAGCCGACTATACCATGGAAAGAAAAGACTTGCGGGCCCCTAAAGTCCAAGGCAAATCATTGGGCTTTCGATTGCATCTAAGGAAAAGGTTAAATGGTTAGAAATGTACTCAACGGCGCCATCCGGGTAGTGATAGCGGATGACCACTCGGTCCTGCGCGAATCCTTGGCAGCCCTTCTGTCGACCCAGGGTGACTTCCTCGTGGAAGGCCTGGCCGCCAATGGCCAGGAGGCGCTGCAATTGACCCGCGACCGGCATCCCGACGTGCTGGTGCTCGACCTGTTCATGCCCGAAGGCGACGGCTTTGAAGTCTTGCGGACGCTGGATCATGCCGGCAGCCGCGTCGCCGCCGTGGTGCTGACGGGTTCGGAAAACGAGTTGGACTACGCCCAGGCCGTGCGTTTGGGAGCCCGTGGGCTTGTACTCAAGGCCGATGGTCCGCAAAAACTGTTTTCCGCTATCCGCACAGTGGCCAACGGCGAGTTGGCATTTTCCGATGAACTTGCCCAGCGCGTCCTGAGCACCATGAGCGCCGAAACCCGCAGCGCCAGCGACTCCCTGGCCCGGCTCTCCGAGCGCGAACGCCAGATCGCCTACTACGTTGCCCGCGGGCTCAAGAATAAGGATATCGGGCAGACGCTCAGTATCAGCGAGAACACCGTCAAGCGCCACCTACAGAGCATCTTCAGCAAGACCGGGGCGCGCGATCGCCTGGAGCTGGCGGTAATGGCCCTGACTGAAGTCGGCCGCGCCGCCTAGACGCATCAGGAACCGGGATTCCTTCGCGCCGTCATAACTACAGCAACCAATCCCAGAAACAGAGTCCCGCCCTCCAGCCGCGTTGACCAGACGTGAAGGGAGTTGAACCGGTCGCGCGCAGCTGAACTTTCCAGCGCCCCCGGTGAATTGCGCAGGTCGCGCATCTGGGCGGTTATACTGAACCGCGAGATCGCCGTCATCACCAGCATCAAGACCAGCAGGACATGGGTTGCGCTTATCAGGCGCAGCTGCGCATATAGCATCCGGTTGTAGGCTATCGAGCAGACCAGGAACACCACCCCGGCGATCAGGCCGATGGCGTGAAGCCGGCCAAGGACCACGCTGACCACGTCGCCGGCCATCCTGGTGCTCGGCAGAGTCGTGAACAGGACAGGGGCAGTAACAAAGGAAAAGAAAATGATGCCGCCGATCCAGATCACCAGGGCCAGCAGCATTATCGCGCGCAAGATCCACATGGCCGAGCAGTATAAATGCCTGGTGACTTAGACCGGAACCGGCACGGCCTCCAGAATGTCGCGGATGATGGTCTCCGCCTGGTGAGACTTTTTGAGCGTTGTCGAATAGCGGACGTTGACGGCCACGCGATGGGAGAAGACGGGAATGGCCAGAGTCTTGAAATCGGCAGGCGTGGCGAAGTTCCGTCCATCGAGATAAGCCATGGCCTGGGCGGCGCGATAGATCATCAGGGAACCGCGCGGCGAAACCCCAAGCGTGAGAATCTCAGACTCTCGAGTACGCTTCACGATTTCCAGCGCGTAATCGACCAGTGAATCGTCGACCTTCACCTGCGCTACCTCGTCCTGCATGGCCAAAAGGTCGGCTCCGCTGGCTACCGGGCGAACGTCGTCCAAACGCGCGGCTCCGGCCTCAGCGCGCAGGATCTCGCGCTCATTGGCCGCCTGCGGATAGCCCATGCGAACGCGCAGCAGAAAACGGTCCAGCTGCGACTCCGGCAGCGGGTAGGTGCCGTGGTGTTCTACCGGATTCTGGGTGGCCACCACCAGAAACGGCTGCGGCAGCGGATGCGAGTGGCCGTCCATGGTGACCTGGCCTTCGTTCATGGCTTCCAGCAGCGCCGACTGCGTTTTCGGCGTGGTGCGGTTGATCTCGTCGGCCAGCAGGACATTGGTGAAGACCGGTCCCTGCTTGAATTCGAATTGCTGCTCCGCGGCCGAGTATACGGAGATGCCCAATACGTCGGATGGCAGCATGTCGCTGGTGAACTGAATGCGCTGAAAGCCGCAGTCCAGCGCCCGCGCCAGGGCATGGGCCAGGGTGGTCTTGCCGACGCCGGGTACGCCCTCGATCAGCAGGTGGCCGCGGGCCAGCACTGCGACCAGCGACAGGCGCACAACTTCGTCATTGCCGCGAATGATGGAGCGGAGAGACTGCTCAATCGCCGAGGCGCGCGATGCCGTGGAGGACTGGAACTGAGTGGGAACCATGCGGTTGACGTTTATTGTATAGCCAACAACTTCCGATCGCGGCGACCTTGCACGCCATTCCCCATTATGAACGCAATCCCGGTTTTTCATGCCGGGATTTTGTGGATCAGAGTGCCCAAAGTAACAGGTCTTTCATTCCCGAAGCCGCGGAGCGACTGCGCTCGGGATGGATTACTGATAAATCTCCGGCCGGCCGGTCAGGCGCTCGATCCGCTTGTAGATCGGCGGGTGGGTGGAAAACAGGTTGCCAAAATTAATCCTCAGCAACGGCTGCACGATGAACAGGTGCGCGGTCGAAGGCGACGCCACCAGCGGCACGCGCTTGGAATAAGCATCCAGCTTCTGCAGTGCCCGGGCCAGTGCGTAAGGATTGCCGGTGTAGTGCGCGCCACTGGCATCAGCCTCATACTCGCGGGTTCGCGAGATGGCCAACTGGATCAGCATAGCGGCAAACGGAGCCAGAATCAGCATTAGCAGCGCGCCCAGGCCGCCGCCGCGGCGATCGCGGTCATCGCTGCCGCCGTAGCCACTGAACATCGCACCCCAGGCCGCCCAGCGCGCCAGCATGGTGATGGCTCCTGCCATGGTGGCCACGATCGAACTGGTCAGGATGTCGCGATTGCGAACATGGCCCAGTTCGTGGGCCAGCACGCCTTCGAGTTCTTCATCGTCCAGCAGTTTGAGAATGCCCTCAGTCACAGCGACGGATGCGTGATTGGGATTGCGGCCGGTCGCAAAAGCGTTCGGTGAATCCGAAGGGATCACAAAGATCCTGGGAACAGGAATATTGATCTTGGCCGCCAGGCGCTCCACCACGGAGTACACGCGGGGAAGCTGCTCCCCGGTTACCGGCTGGGCGCGATACATGGCCAACGCAATCTTGTCGGAGAAAAAGTAGGAGACAAAATTCATGATTGCGGCGAAGATGAAGGCGTAGATCAGCCCGTTGCGTCCGCCGAGGTAATCGCCTACCGCCAGGGCCAGCAACGTCATGACCGTCAGCAGGAAGGCAGTTTTAAGTCCATTCATAGCTAAATAGATGCTACAGAAGCAGAGAAGATGCTGCTGCAGGAAGGTGTGCAAGTCCTTGCAAGTCAATAAAACTCCGGCAACTTCCGCCGCTGCCGCGGGTTAGTGAACTGGCAGAGAAGCGCACGAACAACTGATAGGGGCCCGGAACGAAAAAGCGTATGATGCGCTTCCACTGAGAGGAGTCGAGTTACATGACCAAGAAGGTTCTTGCATCCCTGTTTGTTTTGAGCTTGATGTGCCTGCTGATTCCCGCGCTCCACGCTGACGCCGATGACTGGGTTTTCCTGGGCAAGGCGCACGTTGACGGCCAGCACGATCACGACAACATCGATGTCGGCGATAAGGGCGGGCGCTTCCGTTTCCTGCAGATCCGCGTGGTCAGCGCGCCGATTGAGTTCGACCACATCATTGTCCACTACGGCGATGGCGAGCCGCAGACGCTGCACGTCCGCGACGTGATCCCCGCCGGCGGAAAGAGCCGCGCCATCAAGCTGGACGGCAATCGCTTCATCAAGAGCTTTGAGCTGTGGTACAGCAAGGCCAATCCCGCTTCGGGGAAGCCAGAGCTCGATCTGTACGGGCAGAAGTAACTCAGCTAGTCGACTGTGAGCCGGTTTATGCCGGAGAGCGAACGGCGTTTCTGATCGCCAGCAGCTCTCCGAGAACCGGCTCAAGTCTTTTGAGGTCCAGGGCGTTGGCGCCGTCGGACTTGGCATGGGCCGGATCGTCATGGACTTCCATGAAGATTCCGTCCACTCCCGCGGCCACCGCGGCGCGCGCCAGCAGGGGGATAAACTCTGGTTGGCCTCCGGAAACGGCTTCGCCGTTAACTCCCGCCGATGGCAGCTGCACGGAATGGGTGGCGTCGAAGACCACCGGGGCGAACTGGCGCATGATGGCCAGCGAGCGCATGTCCACCACCAGGTTGTTGTAGCCGAACGAGCTTCCGCGCTCCGTGAGAAACACGTTGTTGTTGCCAGACTGGCGAACCTTGTCGACCGCGTGGCGCATGTCGGCGGGCGAGGCGAACTGGCCCTTCTTGATGTTGATGGCTCGGGCGTGCTTTGCCGCTTCTACAAGAATGTCCGTCTGGCGGCAGAGGAACGCGGGAATCTGCACGATGTCCACGGCCTCGCTGACCGCCGCCACGTCAGCCGCCTGGTGAACGTCGGTCAGCACGACGATTCCCATTTCTTTCCTGATCTTCTCCAGAATGCGCAGGCCATCTTTCAGCCCCGGCCCGCGGAAACTCTTGAGCGATGTCCGGTTGGCCTTATCGTAGGAAGCTTTGAAGATGCAGGGGATCCCGGCCTTTTTTGCGACGCGGCTGATAGCCTCGGCCATTTTGAGCGCGTGCTTCTCGCTCTCAATCACGCAGGGACCGGCAATGAGGAACAGTGAGTCGCCGCCGATCGTCAGAGTGCCGAGTTTGAACGGGTTGCTAGCCGACATCACAAAAAAGCTTACATGATTTTCGGCATGGGCGTTTCGCAGCCGAAGGAGACACGCTCTCAGCTTCTTAAGAGGCAGGCTGAACGGACGATCGGAACTCGCGTGGCCACGGGTCGAACCCGACTTATAATCTCCGTCTATGAGCGACGCGCCCCAACTATGGCTGGAGGAGCCCGCGCCTGAGCCACGGACAGGCCCACTCTACCTCGGAGTGCAGGGAGTCAACGTCTTTGTCCGCGATATCGATCGCAGCCTGCAGTTCTACGTGGAGCAGCTGGGGTTTGAGGTAGTTTCCGACGTGATTATCCAGTCGGGGCAGCGGCGCGTGGGGGTTGCACCCCCGGATGGGACCGCGGTGATCACGCTGATCGCGCCGGAACCGGATTCCGAAGAGTACAAGAGCATCGGCAAGCCCACGCACATTGTCTTCGTGACGGAGGACGTGCCGGCGAAATATCTCGAGTGGCGGAAACGAGGAGTAAAGTTCGGGCACACACCGCGGCTGCGCCGCATCAAGTACCAGCAGCACGCTGCGGCGCGCCGGACCAAATCGGCATTCGGCGCGGACGACCCGCCGCCAGTCTGGGGAGGAGTCTTTACCCGCTTTGAGGACCCCGACCGAAACTCCTTCTCGCTGGTTTGCCTCGATGAGGTCAGCAGAGCCATCACGGCCCAGCGCCGGGCCGCGGCGGAGAAAGCGGAGTCCGAACGCCGCGCAGCGCGGGAGCTGGAGATTGCCAAGGAAGTCCAGCTCAAGCTCTTCCCGCAGACTTTACCTACGCTCAGGACGCTGGAGTATGCAGGTACCTGCATCCAGGCGCACCAGGTGGGCGGCGACTACTATGACTTCCTCGACATGGGGCGCGATCACCTGGGCCTGGTGCTCAGCGACATCTCCGGCAAAGGCATTGCCGCGGCGCTCCTCATGGCCAACCTGCAGGCTAACCTGCGCACGCAGTTCGCCGTGGCGCTCGACGATCCAGAGCGATTCCTGCGCTCGGTGAACCAGCTCTTCTGCGAGAACACTGCCGACAACGCGTACGCCAGCATGTTCTTCGCGATCTACCACGACCAGTCGCAGCGCCTGCGCTACGCCAACTGCGGCCATCTCTCGGGACTGCTGTTACGCCGCGACGGCTCGCTGGAGCGCCTGGATTCCAACTGCACCGTGCTGGGACTCTTCCCCGACTGGAAGTGCGCGATGTCGGACTGCCTGCTGTGTTCGGGCGACACGCTGGCGCTCTACACCGACGGGGTGACCGAATCGATGAATCAGAAGCTGGAGGAGTTCGGCGAGGAGCGGCTGGTGGAGATTCTTCAGTGCCATCGCGACCTGTGCATGCAGGAGCTGATCTCAGCCATCGTCGGCAAGGTCCAGAGCTTCAGCGGCAACAAGCAGTTTGACGACATCACGCTGATCGTGGCCAGAGGAAAATAGGTCTAGTGCTGTTGCATCCACGAGGAAGCGAAAATGGGGGGTCCCAGAAGATCCATTTCATACTTCGCCATCAGTTCTTTCATCTTCTCAGGGCTCTTCTTGTCGGTCGGAACATTCCCCATCTCATCAAAGAATCTCTCGTACCCGCCCGGCTGGCAAAGCAGGATCAGCTTGCCTTCGGAAGCGGTCGTGTTCGCCCACACGTGCGGGATGCCGCGGGGCAGCCAGATGCTGGCGCCCGGCACCAGGTTCCGCTCTTCACCACCGGCACGAAACAGAAACTCTCCCGACAAGACGTAGTGCCACTCGTCTTCGCGATGGTGAACGTGAAGAAATGGCCCTGAGCGCGCCAAAGCATTCAACTCAAGGATGGTGCAGGCGCCGGCGGTATTCTCGCTGCTCAGCTTGCACGGCGTCCCCTTGGCCTGCTGCGCAGTGGTAAATGGAAAGCGGCTGTCACCCGGCGGCGAGAAGACTACGTTCCCTGTCACATCGGCGGACCAGCTGATGAGCGGGACTACCGAGGCCAGGCCAAAGGCGTACAGCAAACTGCGACGATTCATAGACGACCTTGCCGGCGAATATAACCCTCAAACCGCACAGTTTCAACGGCGATAATCAGTGGCCCAGCGCGCCTGGTTTTCTGTTCTTCAGTTCCGCTATCGTTTCCCGACCCGCTCCGGTCTGCGAAACATCCCCACCTCTTCCTTTACCTGGATCTCGCGGTGCATGCGGCCGTGCTCGTACGAGGCCTTGATGAACGCGTTGAACAGCGGGTGCGGCTCCAGCGGCTTGGACTTGAATTCGGGATGGAACTGGCAGCCCAAGAAGTAAGGATGGTCGGGGATCTCCACGATCTCCACGTAAGTTCCGTCGGGCGTGCTTCCGGTCAGGCGCAGGCCGCCGCCGGTGAGCACGGCTTCGTACTCGCGGTTGAATTCATAGCGATGGCGGTGGCGTTCGCTGATCTCCAGCGCGTTGTACGCCTTTGCCGCCTGGCTGTTGGGTTCCAGCTTGCACGTCCACGCGCCCAGACGCATGGTGCCGCCCAACTCGTCAATGCCGCGCAGCTCGCGCAGCTTGTAGATGATGCGGTGGGGGGTAGCGGGGTTGAACTCGCTGGAGTCGGCGTCAGCCAGGCCGCAGACGTTGCGCGCGAACTCAATGCACGCCGTCTGCATGCCCAGGCAGATTCCGAAATAGGGGACCTTCTTCTCGCGCGCGTAGCGGATGGCGTTGAGCATGCCTTCTATGCCGCGCTTGCCAAAGCCGCCCGGCACCAGAATGCCGTCAAAACTCTCCAGCTGCGATTCGGCCTCGCCCCGGCCGTCTTTCGCTTCTTTCGTTTCCAGGCCTTCGGCTTCCACCCAGGTCAGGTTGAGCTTCAGGTTCTGCGCGGTGGCGCCATGCACCAGCGCTTCCTTCAGCGACTTGTAGGAATCCTCATACTCAACGTACTTGCCCACAATGGCGATCTTCACTTCGTCTTCGGGGTTGTAGATCTTGTGCACCAGCTCTTCCCAGCGGCTGAGGTCGGGGTTCTTCGCTTCCACGCGCAGGTAGCGCAGCAGCAGCTCGTCTACGCCTTCATGGGCGAAGACCAGCGGGACTTCGTAGATGGAGGCAACGTCTTTGGCGGTGATCACGGCCTCTTCTTCCACGTTACAGAAGAGCGCGATCTTGCTCTTGAGATCGTGGGAGAGGAAGCGGTCAGTGCGGCAGAGCAGGATATCGGGCTGGATTCCGATGCTCAGCAGCTCCTTCACCGAGTGCTGCGTGGGCTTGGTCTTGAGCTCGCCGGCGGCGCCGATCCACGGGACCAGCGTCACGTGGACGAAGACCGTGTTGTCGCGTCCCAGTTCCTGGCGCATCTGGCGGATAGCTTCAAGGAAAGGAAGCGACTCGATATCGCCCACCGTGCCCCCGATCTCCACCAGGGCGATGTCCACATCTTGCGCCACCTTCTTCATGGCGGCCTTGATCTCGTTGGTGACGTGCGGGATCACCTGGACGGTCTTGCCCAGGTAGTCGCCGCGCCGCTCCTTGGTGATGATCTGCTCGTAAATGCGGCCGGTGGTCCAGTTGTTATCGCGGGAGAGCTTCGCGTGGGTGAAGCGCTCGTAATGGCCCAGGTCGAGGTCGGTTTCGGCGCCATCGTCGGTCACGAAGACCTCGCCGTGCTGGAAGGGCGACATGGTGCCGGGATCGACGTTCAGGTAAGGGTCAAACTTCATCAAGTTGACCTTGAGTCCCCGGCTCTCCAGCAGGCAGCCCATGGAAGCTGCCGCCAGGCCCTTGCCCAGGGAAGACACAACACCGCCGGTCACGAAAATATATTTCGCAGCCATGAGCTCCTCACGCAGTTAGAGTTGTCTGATTCTTGTGCTGAGTGGATTTTTGGGGGTTCTGGTCCCCGGCTCGAAATTGGCTTGCGCCAGTGGCCGTGGAACCTTCTGGGGTGCACGATCAATTATACAAGAGGCCGGCTGTGGAAAGGTTGGAAGAATTTCGATTGGCGGCTGGCGACGGTCGAAAATCTTTGCAGCACCGTCGCGAAAAGCGATGTTTGCCGGGATACGAGGCAAGACTGCTTGAAACAACTTGAGTTCCGCGTACCAAAGAACGGCGCTTTGAGCTTCGCCGAACAGGCGATTGAGAGAGTCTGCGGGCAACGAGGGCTCATCGTCGGGATGAAGGGATCCCTGGCCAGTTATCGCGGCTGCACTCACTGGCATTTCAAGAAGAAGAAGGAGAAAGGAACGCTGGAGATTACACTCCATCCTGCTGGCCGGCGGATCTGGGCCCAGGTGCAGGACGGGCGAAAGGCCCCGGATTGACGTGGAGCCACCGGATCTGCAACGTCTCATTGAAAAAGAATTGCGCGCAAACTCTTCCGCATCTACAGCAAAGCAAGTCTAAGAATGAAATGAAGACACTTGGCATTGTCGGCGGGATCGGGCCGGAGTCGACCATCGAGTACTACCGCGCCATCATCGCGGCGTATCGCGAGCAGCACGACGGCAATTATCCCTCGATCATCATCAACAGCATCAGCGTCAAGCAACTGCTGGACCTGGTGGGCGCCAACCGGCTGGAGGAAGTAACCGGGCTCCTGGTGACGGAGATCGAGCGGCTGGCGCGGGCCGGAGCCGACTTCGCGCTGATGGCTTCCAATACGCCGCACATCGTCTTTGACGAAGTCCGACGCCGCTCCTCGATCCCGCTGGTGAGTATTGTGCAGGCCGCGGCAGAGGCCTCGAAAGCGCAGGGACTCAAGAAGGTCGGCCTGTTCGGCACGCGTTTTACCATGCGCGCGCCCTTTTATCCCCAGGTGTTTGCGCAGGAGCGGCTCGCCGTGGTTCTGCCCCATGACGACGAGCAGAACTTCATCCACGAGAAATACATGGTGGAGCTGCTCAACAACATCATTCGCCCGGATACGCGCGACCGCCTGCTGGCTATCGTGAGGCGGATGAAGGAGCAGGATGGGATCCAGGGGTTGATTCTGGGCGGCACCGAGCTGCCGCTGATCCTGCGCGACAGCGGCGATACCGGCGTGACCTTGCTCGACACCACGCAGATTCACGCTCGCGCCGCGGCGCTGATGATGGAGTGATTGTCAGAGACGCAGCCGCCGTCGTTGTACTTCGTACTTCTTTTTGGACTGATTTCAAAACAACGGCTGCGCCCCCGGTCCGTCTGCTCTTGTTTTGCCATTACACTTTGGGCTTGGGGAACTCGGCAAAAAGAACCACGTGCCCTGCCGGATCTTTCACGCCCAGTTCTCTCGCGCCGTAGGGTGCGGTGCGCTCCGGAACCACAACCGGAACGCCCTTGAGCGAATCGCGGACAGTCTGCAGGCTCTCCACCTCGATGTACAGGAAGGCGCGGCCGCCACTGACTTCGCGGGCTATGCTGGGCGCGTCCTTTTCCGCGCTGGCAAAGGTCTGGTACATGATCTCCAGGCCGTCTTTCTCCAGGATCACAAAACCCAGGCGGCCGCCATCGGGGACCTCCGCTGTTTTGGTGAAGCCCAGGCGCTGGGTCCAGAAATCGGCGCAAGGCTCGATCTCCTTCACATACAAAACCGGCGTGATTCGTTTCACTCGCATAGTCGTAGTCTCCTCTATTGTTGATGACCCTGATCCGGCACCGAGAACCGGCGCCAGCACCAGGAGCAAAGCGCAAAAACCGCGCATAAAACCTCCTTGACAAGATTACTAGTCTAAATTAGACTAGCAGAGAATAGAGGAGACATATGGCATTGTCAACAGGAATTTCTCGCGGTACTCGCCGCCTGGAGGATCTGATCTCAGTGGGGCCGGCGATCCTCCATGACTTCCACCTGCTGGGCATCCATAATATGAGACAGCTGGCCAAGGCCGATCCGCAACGGCTTTACCGCCGGCTGTGCCGCACCACCGGCGAGCGCCAGGACATCTGCGTGCTCGACGTGTTTCGCGCCGCGGTGGCCCAGGCGCGCGATCCGCATTTGCCGCCCGAGCGCTGCCTATGGTGGTATTGGAGCCGGAAGCGGAAAGCCCGCCGTGGCCAAGCCTAAACCGAAACGCGAACTCACCACGCCCGACCTGGTTTTGCTCAGCCTTCTGGCGGAGCGGCCGATGCACGGCTACCAGGCAAACCAGGAGTTGGAGCGCCGGCAAGTGGGCGATTGGGCGGGCGTTTCCCGTCCGCAGGTCTACTATTCGCTGGAAAAGCTGGAAAAGCTTGGCCTGCTGCGCGCCGCTAAAGACGCCGAACCCGCTGCCGGTCCCGAACGTCGGGTGCTGACAGCAACCGCCGCCGGACGCGCGGCGCTGGCCGCAGCCCTGGGGCGCGAAGACTGGGCGACGCAGCGCGACCGGCCCGTCTTTCTGACCTGGTTGGCGCTTTCATGGCAGGCCAGGACGGGCGTGGTGAAGCAGCAGCTGCAGCGGCGGCGCAAGTTTCTGCAGTCGGAACTCGAACGCGAGCGCGCCACACTGAAAGCAGTCCTCAAAGAAGTGGGCCACGCCCACCACGAAGCGGTATGGATGCTCAGCCTGATCGTCGAGCAGTTGGAGGTAGAGGTGAAGTGGCTGGACCGGATTGAAGAAAGCCTGCGCGATCGCGCACCGGCAAAGCATCCGGACTACACGCCGGAATAAGCCGCGACTGAAGATACTTTTTTTGTCTGATTATTTCCCAGCGGGGGTCGCGGGATTCACGGCTGCGTTGAGATTGAGGACGATCTCCGGCTTGGGCCGCAGTCTCTCCCGCAGTCGTGGTCGGCGCGCCTCCTTGACTGCGAGAACGATCAAGGCAATCCAAGCCGCCAGATATCCCGCCGCAAGCGAGGCCAGCGTCCAGGGTCCGGGACGGAACTGAGTCAAGCGGAATAGCGAACTGAGTTGTACGGGAACCATGGTCAGCAGAATCATCAGCAGCGGCGCGCGCCGCGGCATGAGTTCGAGTGCTGCCCGGCAGTTGGGGCACACCAGCCTGGCCGCGCGCAGAGTGGCAAAGCGCTCGAGTTTGCTGCTGCATTTAGGACATTGCATAGCTCGATCTCTTAGATAGTTTCCTTCGCCGGCGAAGGGCAGTCAATAGCCGGCTCTACGGAAATCTATATCGAAAGTCGTGGTACTCCTACAGGATGCGGTAGTTTCCCGATACCCGGATTCGCAAAAGCCCGCAAAAAATCAATGCAAGAAGCCACTCTGCCTCGTTCTTACTTCAAGCGACCACTGGCGGGCCGAGGGCCCATGAAATCTGCAGTCAGTGACTCAGTTCGACTCCCCCAAAGCTGCGCAGAGATCGCAGACATTTTCTCGGAAATTTTCAAACAAGGGGCGTTCTCCATGAGAAGGTCAAAGGCTTTTATTTACTCGCTGCGAGAGGCGTTGCTGGTCTCTCTTTCCTTTACGCTGGCGGCTTTGTTGCTGGCCGCCATTAGCGCGCACGCGCAGGACACTGCGGCCACCAACGCACCAGGATGGGTTGTGATTCCGGTTGAGGAATATCGCACGCTTCGCGCGAAAGCTTTCCCAGCCGAACGCGAACCAGAGCCGCCGCCGGTGGAAGCCACGTTGACGCGCGTTGACTACAGCCTGCGCGTCAACGGTCCCGGCGACCTGGCCACCGGCCAGGCCAGCCTCACCGTCGACGTGATCAAGGACGGATGGGTGCGCGTGGCGATTCCCTCCGGCCTGCTGGTGCGCGAGGCGCGGCTGGACGGTAAGCCGGTCTCGCTGGTTTCGGGCGGACCCGGCAAGGCCAGCAGCCAGTTGTCGGCAGTACTGGCCCATCCCGGACGCGCGGTGCTGCAGTTGGAGATTGCGCTCCCGGTCTCCGCATCGGCGGGCGAAGAGCGCATCACGCTGCCCTCGACCGGCTCCGGGGTGACGCGGGCGGCCGTGGAGTTGCCGCGGCAGGGGGTGGATGTTCAACTCACCGGCGGACTGCTGGCTGAATCCGCCGAGGCGGGCAGCGAGAGCAAATGGCTGGCCTATGGCCGCGGCAATGAGCCGTTGACCTTTATGTGGCGGCGCAAGATCGACGACCACCACATCACCCTGCCGCTGCGCGCGCGGGGCTCGATCAGGCAACTCATGGGCCTGGGAGAGGATGCCACATCGCTCTCCGCTGAAGCCGATCTTGAAATCATTCAGGGCGCGGCCAAGGAGGCGCGGTTGCTGCTTCCCGACAACATCACCATCAACCAGGTTTCCGGCGCCATGGTCGCCGACTGGGAGGTGAAGTCGGGCGAGCTGCGCGTGATCTTCCTGGAGCCGGTGGAGGGAAGCGCGCGCTTCGTGATCAACGGTGACACACACACGCCGCGCGAGGGCAAGATCGAGATTCCTCTGCTGCGGATGCTCAACGTGGAGCGCGAAAACGGCGGCATCGCAGTGGAGGTACTGGGCGCGGGCGAGATCAAAGACCAGAAGCCGCACGGCCTGGAGATCGCCGACGCCTCTGAGCTGGGCGACGGCATCGCCAGCCACGAATCGCCGTCAATGGTGAGCTATCGCTTCCGCCCCGGCGATTCCACGCTGGCGCGGTCGCTCAGCTTGGATGTTGCCCGCTACGCGCAGCAGGCAGTGTTGACCGCTGTGATCGACGAGGCCCGCTATCACATCCTGATGAGCTATGAAGGCAAGGTGCTGATCCAGGCGCGCTACGCGGTGCGCAACAACCAGCGCAACTTCCTCAAGATCACTCTGCCGCAGGGCGCGGCCATCTGGAGCGCGACGCTGGCGGGGAAGCCGGTGCGTCCCGGGCAGGCGCCCGACGGCGCGGTGCTGCTTCCGCTGGAGAAATCGCGCGCCGGCGACGAGGCCCCGGTTTTTCCGGTGGAGGTGCTGTACCTGAGCCGCCAGCCGGCCTGGACCGACAAAGGCAAAGCCCGGATGGAGCTGCCGGCGCTCGACCTGCCGGTTTCGCGCAGCGCGGTGATGTTGTTCCACGCGCCGCAATTCAAAGTCACGGCCGAGCCGGGCACGTTTCGCCTGGAGCCGTATGAAGCGCCGTTCTCGCCGGCGTTGACCGCGGTCTATTCGCCGGAAAGCGGTTTTTCATCGAATGGCCTTCGCGGCCGCGACAAGGTGATCGACGGCCAGAACAACAACGACGCCGACTCAGTGACGGTTAAGGATCGGCTCTCGCAGAGTGAAGCCAAAGCGCTGGAGGATTTCCGCGCCAAATCCATGGGCGGAAAGAGCGCCAAGGTGCTGCCGATCAAGGTTTCCTTCCCGGCCTTTGGCACTTCGCTCTTTCTGGTGTCGGAACTGACTGCAGAAAACCAGGCTCCGGCGATCGAGCTGAGCTACCAGCGTGCAAAGAAGGATGGTGGACAATGAACGCGAAGAATTCACTCACAAGCAAGCTCTTGGCTTTGATTCTTACTTTACTGGCTTCACTGAACCTGCTGGCCGCGGACAAGACCAATCTTCCGCTGCCATCGTCGGGCAATGTCACGCTGACGCTGACGGAATACGACCGCCTGACCGACCTGGCCGGTAAAGCCGCGCGGCAGAGCGAGAAGCCACCGGTGGCCTACACCATCAAGCACGCCGATCTCAAACTGCGCGTGGGCACGGAGAACGTGCTGGGCACGGTGACCGAAGAAGGCGAGGTGTTCAGTAAGAGCGCTGCCAAGGTCCCGCTGACCAGCGGCCTCACCATCCTCAACGCACGGCAGCAGGGCAAAATGCTGCCGCTGCTGCAGGAAGGCTCAGTGGCCACCGCTGTGCTGCCGGGACAATCGGAGTTCGCGGTTACGCTCGACGCCGGCATGCCGTTGGCGATTGAGGCGGGGCGCGCTTCTTTCGACCTGCCGGTTCCGGCCGCAGGCAGCGTGCGGATGTCGCTGGCGATACCCGGCGACCACACCAACGTGCGCATCAATCCCGGGCTGATCACGGCGCGTTCGTCAGAAAACGGTATGACCATGGTCGAAGCCACGCTGGCTCCAGGCCAGCCGGCCACGGTCTGGTGGACCACGCGCGAGGTGACAGCGCCGGCAATTCCCAAGGAAGTGCGTTTTCTCTCCGATGTGAAGACGCTGGTCTCGGTGGGTGAGGCCGATCTGCGCGTCGCCGCGCTGGCCGATGTGACCATCGTTCAGGGCGATCCCACGCAGTTCACCGTCAACGTGCCGGCGGGATATGAGGTGACCGCCGCCAGCGGAGCTACGGTGGAGTCGGCCGACATCCACACCGGCGAACTGGTACTGACGCTCTCCAGCGGCGCCCAGCACAACCAGCAATTCCTGATCTCCATGGAGCGGCCATTAACCGACACCAAAGCCGAAGCGCCGTTTCTGACTTTCAAAGACACGCAGCGTGAAACCGGCGAGGTATTGGTGGAAAGCGCCGGCGCCATGGAGTTGACAGCCAAGGAGGGCGGCGGGCTTAAGCGCATGGACTTGAAAGAGGTGAATCCGTACTTGCGCTCGCTCTCGCGTTATCCCATGCAGGCGGGGTTTCGTTTCCACCGCCAGCCGGATGAAACGCCTTCGCTCACGCTCGATTGGGTGCGCTTTCCCGACAGCACGGTTCTGGCCGCGGTGGCCGAGCACGCGGTGGTAACCACCATCGTGACGTCGGAAGGCCGCTCGTTGACCGAGGTGAAGCTGACGGTCAAGAACCAGGCGCAGCCGTTCCTGAAACTGGATCTGCCCTCGGATGCGAACATTCTTTCCGCCGAAGTCGCCGGAGAAAAGGTAAAGCCGGTGCAGGGAAGCGACGGCGCACGCGTGCCGTTGTTGCGTCCGGGATTCCGTCCCACGGGCGCCTACGAAGTTTCATTTGTGTTTCTACACTCGGGCGCGCCGTTCGCCAAGAAGGGAGGTTCGGAATTATCACTCCCCAGCATGGACGTTCCCATCAGCGTGCTGGAGTGGGAGGTCTACCTGCCGGAGCGCTACAAGGTGAAAGACTTTCGCGGCGACGCGATTTCGGAAAGCTTCTTCCCGCTGGCGTCGCTCGCGAATAACGGTCAGGCGGCTGTTGCCAACACCTATTCGGGAACCGTGCTCTCCAGCTTTGCCGGCGTGCAAGACAAGGAAGGCCTGGACAGTCTGGCCCTGTTGGTTCCTGGCGTGGTCAACGGCGAAGCGATCGGCGGCCCCGTCAACTTGCGCTTGCTTCCAGGACAGTTGAGCGGAGTGGTCACGGATCCGCAGGGCGCGGTCGTCTCCGGTGCACATGTGAAAGTGACAAGCACGGTCAGCGGAGCCGCCCGCACCGGAACCTCTGATTCTTCGGGGCGCTGGACAGTCTCCGGTCTGCCCGCCGGCCAGATCAAGGTGGAGGTTTCGGCCAACGGCTTCCGGACAACCGTGGCCCACAATACCATCCGGGACGCAGCGCGCTCGTATGAGTTCCCCGAACTGAGACTCTCGGTAGCAGGGGCGAGTCAGACGATTGAGGTTACGGCTGCTGCGCCAATGATCGAGACCACCCAGTCGCAAGTCACCAACACGTTCTCAAACTTCAATGGTTCCTTCGGCGGCAATGCGGGTGGAACAATCAACACTAAAAAGAAGCAGGAGGCGCAGCAGCAGGCTTCGGCCAACGTTTTCAATCTGCAAAAGAAAGTTGCCGGAGTGCTGCCGGTGCGGGTGGACGTGCCGCGAGCCGGCGCGTCATACCGCTTCGCGCGCGCTCTGGTGCTGGACGAGGAGACCAAGCTGACGTTCAATTACAAGACGAAGTGATATTTTCCGGCCGTAGGGAGGGAGCCCTTTTATCAGGAAAGACTCCGGGGTTTTCGAGGGCGGCTTACTAAGAAGATTTTTCGCCCAAAGACCGTAGAGGTGTGTAGGTGATCCCTCCCTGAGGTCGGGATGTTTGCTCGAAGGTCATGGGCGTCCCTCCGTGCGGTCGGCAGCACGGGAGGCTTTGCGGCGATCTGTGACGCTCCCGAGCGATTTGCGTCCGTTTTATCTGAATGAGGCGCTCTTTCTCTCCTGCAACCGCATTTCCTGCACCACCTTCTCCAGCGCCTCTGAGATTGAGACGGCTTCGGCCAGGTGATACAGCTTCTCTCCGTTGCGGGCCAGAACCTGCGCCGAGTAGATTTCCTGGGTCCCGCGATAGCAAGCCGAGATCCCAATCGTGAAGAGCAGAGTGGTCATGCTCCCTCCATCAGCGTCACGGTCAAACCTGTCTTTGCTGGCAAACCGCGGCAGTTCCTGAAACTGTTGATCCAGAACGGCGACGCCTTTCGCTCCAACTAAAACGTAACAGGCGCCGGCGCTTACCGTCTGTCCAAAACCGCTCAAGAACACCGCGTACAGCTCTGCTCTCACCCGCCCAGGGATGGCATTTTTGGCGATCTGGGAGCGAGGCAGGCGTGGCTGAGATACTGGGCAACGTCCTGACAAAGGAATCCGCATTTATGACAGCGGATACGTCCCTTCACAATGGACTTGGGCTTACGAACCGGTGGAGGCCGCACATCAATTGGGGTCATAGTCCAAGACTACTCCCTAAAGACCCCAGCGCAACCGGAATCCCTGCGACATTTCTTTGGACAGGCGGACCTGCTTCCTCTACCAGGCGCCGGAGGCAGCTTCGAAGTTTTGCACGAAACGTTCAATTCGGGACAGATCGTTGCCTTGAAATCAGACATAGTCGATAGTTGCCATGTTTGTTCCCAGGCAGCCTGGCGTCGCGATCACACTGCTGGTGTTGTTGATGGCTTTTCGGAGCCCATCCCTGAATTACGAAACGCTAATGCGAGCCGTGGTATTTTCAGCCGCCTGCGCCGTGGCGTTTCGAACTGCAAAAGACGGCAGATACCAGGTGGCAGCGGCGTTCACCGGAATTGCCTTGCTGTTCAATCCCCTGGTTCCGGTCGTACTTTCTCCCGCGGTTTTTCCCTGGGTTGGCCTTGCCAGCGTGCTGATGTTTCTTCGCGCCCTGGGACTGGTTGCGGCGAGGGAACGAATGCCCATTGCCTCGATTGCAGACGGGATCAAGAAGAGTGAGTCAGTCGAAGCTGTTTGGGCGTGGAAACGTTAGTCTGGTTCGGTTAGGACGGACAGCTTCGGGCGGGCAGCGCTCCCGCTAAGTTCTCGCAGAGCGAGACACCATCACCTCAGCATCCATCGCAAGACTCGCAGGTCCCAACCAACCTATCGATCAAGGCGGGGCGCTTTAAGACCTATCTGAAGCAGCAGTCGCCTGCGAAGAGTTGTTCCCCTGGGTCCGCCAGACGTAGAAGTATTTGTCGTCCGTGGATGTAGATACGGCGAGTCCCTTTTGCTTCGTGGCGCGGTTCAAGGCCGAGCGGACGTTCGCGATCTTCTCCCCATTCATGCCGTCCAGCGGAACCAGGATCGCAGTCTCCATGTCCAGCCGCTCCAAATCAGCCATGATCTTGGCCACGATGGAGTTGTGTTTTCCTTTTCTGCCGTGGGGCACTGAGGCGATCAACCGGCTGGCGAAATTGAGCGGCTCTTCAATCTTGTGGCCGTTTCCGTTGCTCAGGCCGCGATTGCCGTTTCCATTGCTTAGCTTGTTTGCCATTCTCTTCCCGCTGTTAGGCATAGGGGCCTCCGCGTTTTTCGGGCTGCGTAGCGTTAACCTAGCGAGCCACTAACACGACGTAGAGTAAACCTCGACGCTCGGAATTGCAAATGAAATTATCGTAGCGCAGAAATTACGCTGGCATAGCGCCCCCCCCTGGCGATTTTTTTCTAAGTACCGATAACCACGCAATCGATCCGCCGCTGGCGAAGAAAAGATTCTGGCGCAGCCTAAACGCTTTCCCCGCAGCGCTTGCGGCCTGCTATGCTTGGATCAAGCGAAGAAACATTCGGCCGTGATTGCGAATGTTGGTAGTGAAGGCGGAGCCGCTGAACTAACCGCGACCGGGACACACCGGATCTCCCCATCCGGCTTTCATGGCAAAGCAGGACAACAATGCCGCTTCCCGTGAGAATAACGAGGACAACCGATATCCGCATCCCACGAACCCCGGTTAGAAAAATACGACTTTTCGATCCCAACGCTTTTCTGGCGCAGGCCGGCCTGGGGCGGACCATTGTCGAACTGAAGAAGAAGCAGACTATTTTTTCACAAGGCGACCCCGCGGACGCTGTGTTTTACATTCAGCGCGGCAAAGTCAGGCTGAGCGTGATCTCCTCCGCCGGCAAGGAGGCGACGATCGCCTTGTTGGCGCCGGGGGACTTCATCGGGGAGGACTGCATCGCCAGTTCCCATCCCCAGCGTATGGCGACGGCGACGGCCATGACCGACAGCGCGGTACTCAAGATCGAGAGAACAGAAATGGTGCGCGCGCTCCATGAGCAACATGCGCTCTCCGACATTTTCGTTTCCTACCTGCTGGCCCGCAATCTTCGCGTTCAAGAGGACTTGGTGGATCAGCTTTTCAATTCCAGCGAAAAGCGCCTGGCCAGGGCCCTGTTGCTGCT
>Ga0070732_10000079_pt1 | contig 93933 bp, 70 predicted proteins | sample Coa_R1_5_FD_66449 | JGI IMG/M metagenome (GOLD analysis project Ga0070732, IMG submission 66449) | Surface soil microbial communities from Centralia Pennsylvania, which are recovering from an underground coalmine fire - Coalmine... | ecosystem: Environmental > Terrestrial > Soil > Unclassified ... | reverse complement strand
AGTTCACCACGATTGTGGCCGCAGATGAAGGTCAGGTCCTCCAGTTTCACATCGGCTGGAGATTTCGTGGTCTGAGCAAAGATGGCTACATCTGCAAGCAGGGTCAGCAACAAGAACATCCCTCGATGGATTCTCACAGGCCCTCCAGTAAGCGCATTCTTAGCCCAAGCAATTCGTCATGCCACGTGACACCTCGGATGCTCGGAAACAGCAGCGGGCGAGGACTTCATGGAAATATTGTCAGACGCCACCGCGGCGCGACGGGACGGCATCGACGATGGCGGCGACCAGGCCCGGGATGGTGAACTCCCTGGCCGCAATGTCCACCGGAAGCCCGAGTTCGCGGAGCGTGGCGGACGTTACCGGGCCAATGGACGCGGTTCGCATTCCATTGAGCAGTGCTGATTTTCGACGCGCGCCCAGCAATTCCACAAAGTTCTTCACGGTCGACGAACTGGTGAAGGTCACGACGTTGGGTCGCTTGTCTGGGTTCTCCAGCGCAGCTTGCAGGCGCCGCCGTGAACTCTCCGGGACTACGGTTTCATAGGCTTCAACGACATCGACGTGAGCTCCGGCTTTGCGCAGTTCGCGGGGGATCACGTCACGCGCGACCTTGGCGCGGACCAGAAGAACGCGCTTCCCTTTTACTTTCCCTTTCAAATTGTGGACCACGGATTCGGCGATGTACTCCTTGGGCATGACGTCGACTTGAATGCCGTGTTGTTCGATGGCTTTCTTCGTTGCGGGACCGATCGCGGCGACGCGCAAGCCATGGGCTAAAGCCGGTGAACTCCTTCTGCTCGAGCGTGGCCGTGAAGAGACGCTCTTCGGCACCGATCTTCGAATTCGCTTTTCGATCCGATTCCACATCGCTTCGACACCGTTGACACTGGTGAGGATTAGCCAGTCGTAGGTATCAAGATCCTTCAGCGCGGAATCAAGGGCGCGAAACGAGCGCGGCTTTCGGATTTCAATGAAGGGGATCTCGAGCACCTGCGCACCCTGTTTGCGGAGTTCAGCAGAGAGCGCTCCGGCTTGATGGCGGGCTCGGCCTACGAGCACGCGTACACCTTGTAGCGGCCGGTTCGTTGATTGCTTGCGCTTCATGCTCATGATTAGCGTTCGCGGGCAGGAGTGCCCGCGCCACACACTTCATTCGTCTTTCTTCAGGCCTAGTCCATGTTCGCACATCAGGCGAGCGGTGCCGGAAATCGCTGTGTCGGACGCATCGCTCAGGGAATCGATGATGTGTTGTTGCTCGTTTCGGGTTCGGTTCTGGCTTAGCTTGAACTTGACTTCGAGCTTGGTGACTGCGATTTCAAACCCGACGATGTGGCTCAGCATGCGCTGGCGATAGGTCTCGCTCAGCGTCTCCCACTGTTGTTCGTAGCTGGCGTCGAACGTGGGAATGAGATCGTGGAGCATGTTCAGCAATTGGTCTGGTTCGGCGTAGGTCGTCGCGTTGCCGTAGATGTGGACTGCCCCGTAATTCCACGTAGGCACAACTTCGCGCGTGTCGTAGTTCGAGGGCGAGATGTAGGCGTGCGGCCCGTGAAAGATCATTAGGCACGTCGGATCATTTTGCAGATAGCGCCAGTGTGGGTTGGCCTTGGCGACGTGACCGCGGATCGTCAACTGATCGGCCGACTCTCGGATCACAACGGGAACGTGCGTGGCGAACGGACCTTCGTCGGTGTTGGAAACGAGGATGACGAATGGGTTGGCGCGCATGAACGCCAGCGCGGTAGCACGATCTTCGTTGCGGAAATGTTCGGGAATGTACACCGTGTCTTCTTGCCAGAGGCTCGTCTGTAGCCAGTGTGCCCTCTGTGGTGAAAATGTTTTGATGCCCGGACGACCTACTCCGGTTCTTTCTTGCGCACGTAGATCAATTTTTCCACTTCCGCGATCACGGTTCCCTGCTCGTCCTTCACTTCTACTTTGAAGGTTGGCTCGTATTTCGGCAAGAGCTTCACCTTCTCACGAATGTCATCGAGTTGGGCATCAGTCAAGCGAAACTCGGCGCGGACCGTGCCTTTTCCCGGCTTGCGATAGCGAATGCTCGCAGCCTTGTCCCACACGATGTAGTCGCCGCCGAGATTTGCCATCAGCATGAGCATATAGAAAGCGTCGGTCATGGCAAAGAGCGATCCGCCGAAATGGGTGCCGACATAGTTGGCATTCCACCAGCGCAGCTTCATCTCGATGTCGACGGCTTTCATGTCGGGAGCAATGTGTTTCACGCGGATGCCGGCACCGAGAAAGGGCGGCCAAAGGTTGATCGAGCGACGCAGAGCGTGCGCCCCGGAGCCGCCGAGAATTTTGAGAAGGACGTTGCGAGTCATCCCCTTCGTGAACCTTCGTGCCCTTTGTGGTCCATGCCTTCCGAAGTCTTAGATGAGATCACGGCTGCGGAGGAACCGCCAGCCCGCGCCCGTAGACAGCTTCGAGAATGGCATCGCCGCCTCGCTTCAGCAGCGACGCCCCGGCTTCGTTTCCAAGCTTTTCTGGATCGTCCCCATCGCGGGAATCACGCAGAAGCTTGGAACCGTCGGGGTCGGCCACGATCGATTCCAGGTGCAGTTTGCCATTTTTCATCTCGGCGAAGGCTCCGATGGGAACCTGGCAGCCGCCACCGAGACTGTTGAGCAGGGCGCGTTCGCAGGTGGTGGCGGCGCGGGCGTTGGAGTCATTGAGGAAGCTTAATAGCTCGCGCGTCTTGGCGTCCCCTTCGCGGATTTCTATACCTAACGCTCCCTGTCCGGCGGCAGGACACATGATTTCGGAGGGGATGATCTGTTTGACCAGTTCCGTCTTGCCGAGGCGTTTCAACCCGGCGGCGGCGAGGATGACAGCGTCATAATCTCCTTGCTCCAGTTTTCGCAGGCGGGTGTCCACGTTACCGCGCAGGGGATAAATGTCGAGATCGGGGCGAATGGCCTTGAGCTGCGCCTGGCGGCGCAGGCTGGAGGTGCCGACGCGCGCGCCGTTTGGCAGGTCTTCAATCTTCGAATAGTTGCGCGAGCAGAAGGCATCGCGCGGATCTTGTCTTTCAGTGATCGCGGCGATTTCGAATCCATTGGGAAGTTCAGTGGGGAGATCTTTCAGCGAGTGCACCGCGAGATCGACGCCTCCGTCGGCCAGAGCCTCTTCGATCTCCTTCGTGAACATGCCCTTGGTGCCCACCTTGGCGAGGGCGACGTCGGTAATTTTGTCGCCCGTGGTGTGGATGATCTCGATCTCGACCTCGTGTCCGCGGGAACGCAGAAGGGTGGAGATGTGGTTGGCCTGCCAGAGGGCAAGTTGCGAGCCGCGGGAGCCGATGCGGAGCTTGGTGGGATTGCCGTTGACCGATGAATTTATCATCTCTAGGGTATTGTCCGCTCGCAGACGCTGTCCGAATCCCTGGGCTGCCGCGCACACTTCCGAACGGGACCATTCAGTCTATAAACGTAACACTCACAGAAATAGGCGGGACGCTCTCCGCCATATCCCCAGTGGTAAACCGCCACCCGACGTCAGTCGATCCAGTATGCCACATAGAAATACTCGTGATGTCCGCCAGGAGGTGACTTTACTTTGTCCAGTATTTCCTTTTGTACATCGATTTCAGGCGCACTCTCATCGACCGGAATAATCTTCGTCTCCGTGTAGTCGCTGCCCGCGGCGTCGTCGATGGCGAAATGGCGGCTGTCAGGAGACCAAAGAACGCTCCCACCCCTTCCATATTCGTAAACCTTGCGCGATTTGGCGGTGGTTTTGTCCTTCAGTGAAAGTACGAAGTGGGGTTCTTCCTCTCGCTCGACGTTCTGGATTACGTAGCAACCATTGGGTGAGGTAAGGTCTGATTTTCTGCCCGGGAAGTTTCCGAAGGTCTGGGCCCGCGCGGCCAAAACGAAAAGTGCCACAAGCATGAATGCAGGTCGAATTCGATGATGGGGACTCCTCGCAGCCCCGTCGGTTACAGAGAGGTGATAGGGATCCTTCGACTCCGTCCGGCGGTTCGCTTCGCTCACCCTCAGACTCCGCTCAGGATGACAATCTCAGGGAGGTTTGATGACCGCGCAACCGTCACTGCTGCGTCCCCACTTCGGCCTTCTTGTCCGCCGACTCCGCGGGAGGTTCTTTCGGCTTTACCTGCAAATTGAATAAGCGGCGGACGACATCAACCACTGTCGTGGCTTCCGATTCCTTCGCGGCAGTCTTCAGCGTCGTGATCGGCGTGTGCATCACTTTGTTAATGATGCCACGCGTCAGGGCCTCCACAGCCATTTCCTGTTCCGGTGTCAGCTGTCCCATTCTTCCGCGCACGCGATCAATTTCCGCCTGCCGGATCGTCTCCAGATGGTCCTGCAGGCTGACGATGGTGGGGACCACGTCAAGTGTCTGCTGCCGGGCCTGGAAGCGTTCCACCTCGCTGGCGATGATGGCTTCGGCGCGCTCGGCTTCTTTGCGGCGGTCGGCAACATGGCTCGACACGGCCTGCTGCAGGTCGTCGATGTCATAGGCGAAAATGCCGTCGAGCTTGCCCATTTCGGGCGATACGTCCCGCGGCACCGCGATGTCGATGAAGAACATCGGACGATTCTTGCGGCGGGCGAGAAACTGCTCGCCGTGTTCACGCCGGAAGATGGCGTGAGGTGCGCCCGTCGAGGTGATGACGATGTCAGCGCGGTCGCAGGTCGAGTAGAGATCTTCGAACTTGATGGCCTGTCCGTCGAACTTCTGCGCTAGTCCAATAGCGCGATCGTAGGTGCGATTGGCGACGAAGATCGAGGCGCAACCGTGAGCCATCAGGTGGCGGGCGGCGAGCTCGCTCATTTTGCCGGCACCGATGATGAAGACTTTCTTGCCCTGCAGCGTTCCGAAAATCTTCTTCGCCAACTCCACCGCCACGCTGGCGATAGAAACCGATGATGTTCCGACCGCGGTCTCGCTGCGCACGCGCTTGGCCACGGCGAAGGCGCGGCTGAAAAGCTGGTCGAGCTGTCCGCGGACGGCGCCCACAGCGCGCGCAGTCGCGTAGGCTTCCTTCACCTGGCCAAGAATCTGCGCCTCCCCCACGACCATCGAGTCCAGACTCGAAGCTACGCGGAAGATATGCCGCACCGCGTCTTTCTCCCGGAATTCGTAGAGGTGGGCATCGAGCATGCTTGCGTCTAGGTGGAAGTGGTCGTGCAGGAATCCGTGCAGATCTGCGTGGCCGTTCACCGTGTGCGTGACAATCTCCACGCGGTTGCAGGTCGAGATCACCATACCCTCTTCGATTCCAGGATAGGCGGTCAACTCGCGGCAGGTATCGGGCAGGCGCGATTCAGGGATTGCCAGCCGCTCGCGGACTTCGAGCGGCGCGCTCTTATGATTCAAACCGATGAGCTGGTATCTCATGAGATCCCGAACCTATGCATTGCCGAGAAGTAGTTCGCCGCCCAGGCGGCCAGCGCGGCTACGAAGGCAAAGGTTGCCAGGAACGCAGCGCGGCGCCCGCGCCATCCGGAGTTCCAGCGGGTGAAGACCATCACCATGTAGACGGCCCACATCAGCACCGACAGCAGAATCTTGGGATCGAGAAAATCAACGCGCCCGATGCTGGGCGCGGTGATCGCGACCACCGAGCCGGTGATCAGGCCCAGGGTCATGAACGGAAAACCCAGCAGCAAGGAGCGATAACCAATCTGATCGATGACTTCGAGTGCCGGGAGAAACGCGATCAGGCTCGTCGACTTCTTGGCTTTCAGACGGCGCTCTTGCAGCAGATAGAGCAGGCTCGCCCCGAAGCTCACCAGCAGCGCCGCGTAGCCCGTGAAGATCAGCATGATGTGAGCGATGAGCCATCCCTTGTGCGAGACGAATTGCGTAAGCAGAACCGGCTGCTCGTCCAGTGCCGCAACAAAGGTCAGAAAGAAGACCACCGGAAAGACAACTACACCGGGAGATGTGGTCTGGTAGATCGCGTAAATCACCATGAAGAAAACCATCGACAAGAAGGCCAGAAGCGATTCGCTGTTGTGCACCGAGGCCCACGCGATCTGCCCCGAGAGAAAGAGTTCGGTCAAGGAGACGAAATGGAAGACCATCCCGATGGTGGCGGCGTGCAGCGCGATGCGGCTGAAGAGATCACTGGTGCGCGTCAGCGCCACGAAGGCGTAGACCAAGCCCACGAAATAGCACCCCAGCGCAAAGCGCAGCCAAAGCAATGACATAGAAGCCCGGTTCTTAGTACTCGGTTCTCACTCTAAGCGATATCGTCCCCGAGAAAGCGGAGGAACTTGAAGCCCCACGAAAATCCCAGAATTCCTTGAGTTTACCCCAAATCCGTCGGGGTTCTGTACTCCGCTAGTACTACGCTGCCATTGTCCGGCCGGATTGGCCTAAGACCAAGAAAGATAGTCACTTAAATATGTGATTAGGATCACAGACTGCCGGCGGAGCAATCAGGACCGGGCATCAGAATCCCTCTCTGCAGCACCTGGAGAATCAATCCGACACTTTGTTGAACGCCTACCGTGGCGGTATCCACCACAATGCGCTCGTGATCCCATGGCTGGTACTCGCGAGAAATCACCTCTTCCCAGGTCGGTGGCACCAAGCCAGCGATATCGGGGATTCTGGTTTGGACACGACGGCGGTGCTCATCACGGTCTGAGCATTGGACCTCGACTTCGACAGCGAAGACTCCGGCTCGTTTCGCGACATCAAGCCAGGCATCGCGCGTAATCGCCAGCGGATTGACGGAATCGGCGACCACGGTACGGCCAAGGCGAAGGTTATCTTCAGCTATCGCGTAGCCGATGCCATAACCGGCGTCGTCGAGCGGCAGCGTTCCGGAATCGCGCAGCGCCTGTTCAATTGAGTCGATGCGCGGATAAGCGGCGCCCAATTGGCGAGCCAGTTCGGAGGCGATTCTCGATTTCCCAACGCCCGGAAGGCCTGCAAAAATGATCAGCATCGGGCACGTGTCTTCAACTTCGTCTCACTTGTTCCCGGATTTCGGAAGCGCATGAGGGTTGGGCATGCCCTGCGGAATCGCGGTGTGACCGGCGCCCATCGAGCCCATGTCGCCGGGGGCGAAGCAAGTCACGCGTCCGCTGGATGCCAGACGCAGTTCCGAAGGGCAGGCACCACTGCTGACCCCTCCGCCTTCCGAGCGAGCAGTGAGCAGTTTGCCCTCCGCGTTGCCCGCGACACCGACAACCATGCCCGGCATGTCATAGCTGACATAGAACGGATGCTTTGCCTTGCTAGCCTGCAGGGCACAATCGGCGGCTCCCTTCGATTGTGCTTCCGGGGCGTGGACATCAAGCCGTCCGCAATTCGTGGCGGAGCTTCCCCCGTATTCCTGCAACTTGAGTTGAACGCCGTCAGGCGCCTTGGAAGCAGCGGCACTTGGCGACGACGAGGTCTGCGGGGCGTTCGATTTACTGCAAGCTGCCAATATAAGGAGCGTGGTGAAGAGGACGAGGTTTTTCATAGAAATTGAATTGTAAATCCTCGCGCACTAAAGAAAAGGTTGCGGAAGTGCCATTTGTGTAAACCGACCAGCCAGAGCCCGTGTGGGGATAGCCGCCTCGGCTGTCCCGCGAAGGCGAAGCCGAGCGCCCACTTTTCATCTTGATGGGATCCAGCTCGGCAGTAGGGCCCTACTCCTTAGTTCTTCCCAGTCAGTTTTTGGATCAGGTCGGCTTCCGCCTGGCGGTACGGAGTGCCGTCGGGATGAAGGACCTCGTGGAACCACACCGGTGGCTGGTGCTTCACGTAGGGATGATCCCACGACTCCCACGGATAGTACGTCTGCGTCCTTCCGGCAACGAATCCCCAGTTGATGGCGCCGACTTTCTCTTCCTTCGCGATCGGCAGGATCGTGTCGAACGTGCTACCCACCGAACGCGCCATGAACTCGGTGCAGATGACGGGGCGATGGAATTGTCTGAGCCATGCGACCTCGGCTTTGAAGGACTCGGGCCAGTTGTAGTTGTGGAAGGTGATGATGTCGGACTCGCGGAGTTGGACCCTATCGATCTCGTGCTGTGCGTTCTCGTCTTTGGAGATGTCAACGTCCCACACGCCGCTGGTGAGTGGCTGAGAAGGATTGACCTCACGGGCCCATGCGAAAATTTGCGGCAGTAGCACCGCCACGCGGGCTCTCTTTTCCGCTGGCTTCAGTTCGGTCTTGGAGTAGTCTCCGCCGCCGGAGTTGTCAGGCTCGTTCCATACGTCCCATCCCAGGATGCGATCATCTTTGGCGAACGCGCCGACCACGTCTTGTACATAAGTTTTCAGACGCGGAACCTCGGCAGGATGGGCGAGCGCTTTGGCGCCCGGGCTCTGTACCCACCCGGAGTTATGCACGCCCGGAATGGGATCGTGCTGCTTGCCCAGGTGCGGTGCGGGATCCCAGCAGGAATCGAAGAGCACGAGCAGCGGCCGGATGTGATGCCGCGAGGCGATCGTCAGAAATTGATCGAGGCGCTTCTGGAATCCGGCGGCGTCCTGCTGCCAGAGCAGGTCGTGCAGGAAGACCCGCATGGTGTTCATGCCTAGCGACTCAGCCCAGCCGAGTTCGTTGTCGATCTGTGTCGGATCGAAGGTGTCCTGCTGCCACATCTCCAGCTCGTTGATGGCAGATTTGGGGACGTAGTTGCTCCCGACAAGCCAGGGCTGCTGAGCGTACCAGTCGTTAGCTTTTTGCTCGGACCAGCGGGACGTTTGGGCCCAGGCAACGCAAGAGAACAGCAGAATTGTGACGATGACGGAAGATTTAGAATTTTTCACAGGGAGCTCCGCCAGAAGTTATATCACCAGCGTCATCGCGATCGGGAGCACTGGGGCTAAAGAGACTGCGTGACAACTACCATTGAACGCAAGCGGTGGAGCAAGCACTACAAAAACTCCAGCCGCGTAGCGGCGGGATACGAAAGCCCGGCACGTGCCGGGTCAAGTGGAACAAACGCGCCAGCCCCGTAGGGACGACACGCGTTCTCACGCATACTCGAAAGCCCCTCTCAAACCAGCTCGAACGCGACCCTAAATGGCCGCTCTTCCACGCGATCACTCCACTCCCAAGCTCGACAACGCTTCCTCGAGCAACTCACTGTCGATGCGCAAGCGGCGTCCGTCCGCCTTTACATCTTCCAATTCATCGAAAGCGCGAAACAAGCGCAGCTTGACGGCGGCGTATTGCTCGGCATCGTTCAAGCCGCGGCCATGATTCTGACCCCACTCTATTAATGGGCCCTGCGGCAAAAAGACGCTGACGGAATAAGTCAGCTTGCGGTCTGAGGTCACATCGAAAATGAACTCTGTCGCGGGAGCCTCGGGATCATCAGGTAGGGCCGCGCGCTTTCCCACGAAGTAATACTGGTATACGTAACCTTGAGCCCCGGTATAGGTCTTCAGTCGCCGAACCGTCATCCGGACATTATGGAGCTTTGGCGGCTTCCCTGTCGCGCACTGAAAACTATTTACCAGGATTTTGTTCCGTGCGATTCTCTCCGAGACAAATCCCCCAAAGAAGAATATTGTGTGAGGCGCACGTCCATTTCCACGCGGGAGAAATGTGCTTATGCTGAATCGAAGAAACTTCCTGAAAGTTGCAGGCACGGCTACTGCCGCGAGCGCCCTCGGAATCAAGACACACGCCTTGAAAGTACTGCCGCTGGATCCCCCCGCGCCGTTCGCCGCCAACGATCACATCCAGCTCGCCCTGATTGGAGCCGGCATTCAGGGCCAGGGAGACACTCGTACCGCCGTTCAAGTCCCCGGCGTGAAGCTCGTTGCCGTGGCCGACTGTTACAACGGACGTCTCGAGCACAGCAAGGAACTCTGGGGCAATGACATTTTCACCACGCGCGACTACAAGGAAATCCTGGCCCGCAAAGATGTCGACGCGGTGATCATCGGCACGCCCGATCACTGGCACAAGCAGATTGCCGTCGACGCCATGATAGCCGGCAAGGACGTCTACTGTGAGAAGCCGATGATCCACGCCCACTCCGAAGGGCCCGAAATGATCGAGACTGCCAAATCGACGAACCGCATCCTGCAGATCGGAAGCCAGAGAGTCAGCTCCATTATTTATGCCAAGACCAAAGAGCTGCTCGCTTCCGGAACGATTGGCCAGCTCAACATGGTCAGCGCTCACTGGGACCGCAATTCATCCATGGGCGCGTGGAACTACACGGTTCCTATCGATGCCTCGCCGGAGACTTGCGATTGGGACCGCTTCCTCGGCACCGCGCCAAGAGTTCCCTTCAACTCCGAACATTTCTTCCAGTGGCGAAAATGGAAAGCCTACGGCACCGGAGTAGCGGGCGATCTCTTCGTCCATCTCTTCAGCGGAACCCACTTCATCACCGGCAGCAACGGCCCCACGCGCGCCATGGCCACGGGCGGCCTGCGCTTCTGGAAAGACGGTCGCGACGCCAACGACGTGTTGCTCGGCCTGTTTGACTATCCGCAAGGATTCAACCTCAGCCTGCGCGTCAACTTTGTTGACGGAGGCGAAGAGAGCGAGGGCCTGGTTTTCACCGGCTCAGAAGGCACGCTGGAAATTGCCTTCGACTCGGTCAGCGTGAGCCGCACTCCTCGCGAAAAGGAACCCGGCCTCATGATCGGCACCTACACCGAGGCCATGCAGAAGCGGATTCGCGACGCTTATCACGAGAGGTATCCCGCGTCGCATCCTTCCGGGCCGCCCGCCGTCGCGACCGAGAAGTATGTCGCGCCCGAGGGATACCGCGACAGCTTCGACCACTTCACAAATTTCTTCAGCGCAGTTCGCTCGCGCAAGCCCGTCGTCGAAGATGCCGTGTTCGGGTATCGCGCCGCCGGAGCGGCATTGCTCAGCAATCTGAGTATCGAGCACGGGATGGTGGTGAAGTGGGATCCAGAGGCGATGAAGCTCGGGTGAGAACTCCGTTGCTCTGTCTCACTTGCGAAAATTCTTGCGGTCTTCGCCATGTCACGCTTTCGCCATGTCACGCTTTCGCCATGCCATGCTTTCGCCATGCCATGCTTTCGCGATGTAATGCTTTCGCGATGCATGCTTTCGCAGATGTCATCCTGAGGACTGCGATAGCCCTCCGAGGGACCGTTCGAAGCGCGTAACGCGGCACTAGCGTGGCCAAGATCCCGCACCCTGCATGCGCCTTGGGCCTCCCCATCTACCACATCAAAGCTCTGGTCCGCATGGGAATTGTTACTGCGGCAACCCCATCAATTCGCTAAACCGTGGGTTGGAGCGAACTGCATCAGGGGATTGCGGGTGCTGTGATCTTGTCATCCCGTACGGGGACGAAGGCGTCATGAGGGATCCTACGGCAGCGAAACGAGTTTCCCCGGGCATACCTTCTCCAGGCGATCGCGGTATCCTGCGAGTGGCAACAGAATCGAGCAGCAACGCATGCGGTCCTGCAGAAGAGATGAAGCTGATCTTTCAAATGGAACCCACCGAACAGACCGACTTCCTGGCCATGGCCGCAGATATATATTTGCGTATCCAGGACAAGGAACATGCTCAGGAAGTGGTGAAAGAAGGATTCACCACGGCCAACGCGCTGCTACAGCGCGATCTCGCGGCCCCCGGCCTCAAGGAAGTTCCAAAAACGGTATGGGATGCCGCAGAAACCTATCGCCGCATAATCACACTCGGCGTCAACGCCTCGTTCCCGAGCACCGAAGCCATGGTTCAGCAGATTCCCGATCCTCCGCTCCGGGAATATGAGGAGATCATGGTCGCGCGTGCCCTGTTAGGTGTTCCCGTACGACGGTACATGGTGATGTATTCAAGTGGCTCATCGGTTCTGGGCGAATTAGATGTCAGCTACGACCGGTTCAGTTGACGCGACACCCGAAACGAGGTAACCAAATTCATTCCCTCACGTCTGTAGCAATGGCTTACTCTAAATCGCTATGAGACGCTCCGCTCTGCTGCTCATTCTGCTCGCCGCCGCCAACTGTTTTTCGCAAGAGCCCATCCGGGTCAAGGTCGATCTCGTCAACGTCTCGTTCTCTGTACGGGATTCCCGCGGGGCGCTGGTCGACAACCTGACCAAGGATGATTTCGAGGTTCTTGAGGATGCGGTTCCGCAAAAGATCGCGTTCTTTTCCCGCAGCTCCGACGTTCCGCTCACTCTCGGATTAATTGTGGATGCCAGCGGCAGCCAGGAGCATTACTCCAAGCAGCACAAGCATGACTTGGAAGTTTTCCTGCAGGATGTCCTTGGACCCAAGGACCGCGCCTTCATGCTGTGCTTCGGCAACCATCTGCGTTTGGTGAGCGATTTCACCCAGTCGAGCACCGAAATTCTGGATGGGCTCACTCGCTTCGAGCACGATGAAAAACATTTCCCGGAACTCGGTCCGAAAGAGTCGCGCGACCTGGGCACGGCGTTCTACGATTCCATCTTCTACTCGGTCGCCGAAAAACTCGCCGATGAAAAAGGACGCCGGGCCCTGCTGATCTTCAGCGACGGCGAGGATAACTCCAGCTCTCACGACATGATGACGACGATTGAAGCTGCGCAGAGCGCTAACGTCCTATTATTTCCCATCCGCTATACGCAGAAAGAACACGGCAATCTCACCGCCCGGAATAAATACGGCATCCGAGTGATGGATCGCATCGCAAAGGAGACAGGCGGCGCCACCTTCGATGCGGAAGTCGTCGACCCGCACACATATTTTCGTCAAATCGGCGATGAGTTGCGCAGCTCCTACGAACTGGCCTACTACCCGACCAATCCCATCAAAGACGACTCTTTCCGCAAGATCATCATCCGCCCCAAGCAGGACGGACTCAAGGTCCATACCAAGACAGGATACTTCTCACGGTAGACCGCGCCTTTGCAACTCCCGTCGGCGAATTAGAATCGCTACACCAGCCAGAAGCGTCAACCACGGGACACTAAGGTTCATAAAGAATCCGAGAAAGATTCCCAGTGTTCCTCCGTGCCCTCTGTGGTTATAGCTTTTGGCGCCATACTTCACCAAGACAACTGCCCACGCGTCGGGTTATTCTCGGACGTCCTTCCAGAACGGAATTCGTGGACTCAGATTGTGCTTTGTTCACAGCGCGATGTGACGTCTGCCCCTTGCGTTCACAAGCGCGTTCGCGCAATCATTGTCGAGGCGGCAACCATTGGCCGAAGCCTAGAGCGTCCCGTTTTGGAACTCTACTCCTCGGTGCATGGCACTAAGTTCTTTGAAACCAAGATTTTGCCCCTAAGTGTTTGTGCCTCAAGAATTAATTCGCGATTTGCCGCTAACTCGATGATTCCAGAAGACCAGGGGGAGGGGAGTGAGGGGGAGTACCCCTGACCGCTTGCGTCCCGTTTCGGGAAACTCGAACGAAAATGTTTTTTGAAGACCCGCGGCTCCCGAATTTTCCTGCAGGTCGCGAGCTCCCTGATCCCATTCAACGCTTTTGGTTTTCGATCTCACTCCTCGCCGATAACGTTCATTTAATCCTGCTCACCCTTTTGCCGATAGCTCTCCTCAGGAGTGCTATCGATGCACCTATGGGTTTGGATTGCGTTGGGAGCGCTAGTCGTCCTGGTGATCGTCGAGCAGTTGCGGATCTTCAAGGCCAACCGCGAATTCCGCAAGAAAGACGAGATCTTCCAGGTGGTTACCGAAAACGCTGCCGACATGATTGCATTGGTCGACGTCAAAGGTAGGCGCTTGTACAACAGCCTCGCCTACAAGCGAGTGCTCGGCTACTCTCCGTCGGAGTTGAGCGAGACCTCGTCGTTCGAGCAGATTCATCCCGACGACCGCATGAGAGTTCTGGAGGCTGCCCGGGAAGCGCGCGAGAGCGGAGTCGGACGGCAACTCGAGTACCGCATCAAGCACAAAGACGGAAGCTGGCGCGTGCTGGAATCGGTCGCCAGCACGATTCGCGATGCCAAAGGCGCACTGGCCAAGCTGGTCATCGTGAACCGTGACATCACCGAGCGCAAGCGCGCCGAGCAGCAACTGGAGTACAACCTGTTTCACGATCTGCTGACCGGATTACCCAACCGGCGCATGTTCATGGACCGCTTGCAGACTGCCTTCGCGCGGGTGCGCCGCGAAACGGGACGAAGCTATGCCCTGCTGCTGGCGAATGTGGATCACTTCAAGGTCTTCAATGAAGCCATGGGGACCAAAGCGGGCGATCACATCCTGACCGAGATTGCGCGCCGGCTCTCGGTGGAGATGCGACAGGATGATGCGAATGCGCGAGATCGCGCCGTAAGCAGCGACGCGTCGCTGTTCCGTCTCGGAGCCGATGAATTCACGATCCTGCTGGAAACCGTTGGCGATCCGAGCGACGCACTGAGCGTTGCCCGCTGGCTACAGGAAGCGGTCGCTGCGCCCTTCCCGATCGAATCGCGCGAGGTGCGCGCCTCGGCCAGCGTGGGCATTGCTCTCACCACGCCCGCGCACACGCGCCCGGAGGATGTATTGAAAGACGCCGATGTGGCCATGCGCCGGGCGAAGGCGATGGGTGGTTCGCGATGTGAAGTATTCGACGAGGCCATGCACACGCGCGCTGTCGGGCGGTTGAAGCTGGAGTCCGACCTGCGCACGGCACTGACCGAGCGGCAGTTTCGCATTCATTATCAGCCAGTCCTGCAACTTGACACGCGCCGGATCATGAGCTTTGAGGCGCTGCTGCGCTGGGAACATCCCACCCAAGGATTGATCTCGCCCTACCGCTTCATCGACGCCGCGGAAGATACCGGCATTCTGGTGTCGATCGGGCATTGGTTAATGGTGCAGGCGTGCCGGCAATTGCGCGAGTGGGAGGTCAACGACCGATCCGGATCACCGATGCACGTGACCGTGAACATCTCGGCGCGGAAGTTTGCCGATGCGCGGCTGGCAAGTGACATTCAGGATGCACTGCAGCAGACTGGCGTCGATCCTTCACGCCTGCAACTGGAGATGACGGAGAAGATCGCGTCGGCCGATCCCAAGCTGACGGTAACGGTGCTGTCGCATCTGAAACACTTCGGAATCGGCACGGTGCTGGATAATTTCGGTACGGGATCGACTTCGCTGGTCGGGCTGGCGCAGTTTCCCTTGGATGCGCTGAAGATCGACCGGTCACTGATCCGGGAGATGCAGACCGACCGCAGCGCCTCCGACATTGTGGAGTTGATCATTCTGCTGGCACACAAGATGAATCTGAAAGTGATCGCCGAAGGCATCGAGACGGTGCGGCAACTGGAGCGACTGCTCGAGTTAGGATGCGAGTACGGACAAGGATATTTCTTCTCGCAGCCGATGGAGGCCAAGGCGGCATTGATTTTCATGCGGTAGCAGTTAGTGGCGAGAAAGAGCGCGGGCACGAGTTAAGGAGCGCGTATGCGCTTCGAACTTGTTGCATAGATCCTCCGCGCGCAAGAACCGCGCGCTCAGGATGACAATCATTTAGCTTAACAATTCAGCGCGCGCCGTTCCCGGGGGAAACTACGCGGCCGTATTCGGTTGCGCGGCTTAGGCGGTCGAACATGCGCCAGGTTTCGAGCGAGACCTTTGTGATCGCTTCTTCGCCCTCGTGCTCGTTGCGCAGAAACCCTGTCATCACGCAGATCACGTACGGCTTGCCTTCGACGAAGACGATGCCGGAGTCGTTTCGCACGGCTTCGAGTTCGCCCGGTTTATTGGCGACTTTGAGGTCAGGCGGGAGGTCGCGCGGAATGAACGACTGCTTATTCGTGCTGAGCATCTTGAAGAAGTCCTCGGTCGACTCTTTGCTCAGCAGCTTGCCGTGGTAGATGGCGTCGAGCAGCGTCATCATTTCGTGCGGGGTCGAGATGTTTTCGCGGCCTTGCTTGGCGGCTTCCAGGTCCATCATCTTGCGGCGCAGGCGGGTGTGCGACAGGCCGAGTGAATCGAGCATGGCGTTGACGTTCGGCATGCCGACGCGATCGATGAGGACGTTGGTGGCCGAGTTGTCACTGACTGCGACCATCATGGTGGCGAGATCGCGCAGCGTCACGCGTGTGACGCTGGGCGTGAGGCCGTTCATGATGTCGCTGTCGGGAACCAGGTCGGAAGATTGCACGGTATAGAGGTCGGTGAGCTTGAGCTTGCCTTGCTGGGCTTGAAGGTAGAGGTTGGCAAGCACCGTGATCTTGATCGAACTGGCCTGGGCGAAGACCTCGTCTTCGCGCAGGAAGTAGTGCTCACCCGTGGTCAAGTCCTCGATGGCAACTCCCATGACGCCGTCGAGGCTCCGGTCGACCTGCTCGATCTTGGATTCCAGTTTCTGCCAGAGAACCTTTGGTTTGGCCGAGGGAGTGCCCTGGGCGAGGCAGGTGGACACAAGCAGGACGGAAGACAGGAGACTTTTCATTGGGAAGGTTCCGAAAGCAGACGATTGTAGCAGGGGAAGAAGCGGCTGGTGAGGGTCCAGATCGCGCCGAGAAGGTAGTGCGCGAAAATTGTGCGGTACTTAAGATTTCTGCCGAACCTGCCGATGGAAACAAGAGACCATGAATACCGCCGTCAAAACCGCTCCCTCCGAGAAACCAAGCTCCTGCCTGGGCGCGGCAGCCGATTCTGAGCAAGGATGAAAAGGTGCTGGGGTACGAACTACTGTTCCGTGAAAGCCCTCAAGAAGACCGGTTCAACACAGATGTGGAAGGAGGTATCCGCAGCATCATCGACACTCTGAACGTGATGGGTCTTGATGCGGTGTGCGATGGACGGCGCGCCTTCATCAATTGCTCGCACGACATGTTGCTGAAGGGGTTCTTTCTCCTGCTGCCTGCTGAAAAGGCCGTGGTCGAGATACAGGAGAACGTGCCCGTCGATGAACGGGTGCGTCGCAGCCTGCGAGCAACTCAGAACGGATAGCTACGAAATCGCTCTCGACAACTTTGTGCCAGCCGATGCGCGGGAGAAACTGATCCCATTTGCCAATTATTTAAAGATCGACATCAGAAGAGTCCCAGAACAGCACTGCTCCGCCCTAGTCGCGAAGCATGGCGCTAACTGCATCATGACCGCCCAGAAGGTCGAGACGCGACTCCGGTTTATTGCGGCGTTAAAAGACGGGTTCACGTTGTTTCAGGGGTACTTCTTCCGGCATCCCGAACGTATGCGGGCCCGGCATATTCCTGCCAACCAAGCCAGCCAGTTGCGGCTGCTGAAGGCCATCTCTGCGCCGGAGGTAGACTTTGATGAGGTCGAAGAGCTCATCAAGCAGGATGCGTCATTGTGCTACCGGTTGCTGCGCTACCTGAACTCGCCGTTAGTGGGAGTGTCGAATGCGGTGCAATCCGTGCGCCACGGTATCACCCTGCTGGGAGAGAGGGAACTGGTCCGCTGGATTCGGATGGCCACCACCCTGATTATGGGCCAGGACAAATGCTCCGATCTGGTACTGGCGTCACTGGTGCGGGCACGCTTCTGCGAACTCATTGCGCCCAAGGTAAATCACGGTTCATGCGACCTATTCCTGATCGGGATGTTCTCCCTGATGGACGCGATCCTGGAAGTCCCCATGGGCATAGTGATCGAAGGTCTCGCATTCGATGCCGAAACTAGAACCGAGTTGCTGGGAATGAAGACGGGAAAGCCCACCGCCCTGTCGCCCATTTACGAACTGATGGTGTCGCGCGAGGCGGGAGAGTGGGATGTCGTAGCCAGGCACGCGAAGAAGCTCAACGTGTCTTTGCCCTTTGTGAATCGGGCGTTTAAGGACGCCGTCAGTTGGGCTCACCAGATGACGACTGCGGCTCCAAGCGAGAAGAAGTAACGTGACAACGTACTGCGGGCAGAAGCGAGGGGAACCGCAATCCTTCTATTCCCTCGCATCACCCTGGCCGGATCCAGCCCGACGTTTCACCACAGAGGACACAGAGGATCACTGAGGGACTTTCTTTGTGTAACTCTGTGGTTGATTTCTTTCGCATCAAACTACGCCGACGCAGTATCAGCCTGACTGTCCAATCAACAGGACGTAGCCTTCGGGGTCTTCTACTCGAATCTCACCTTTGGGCATGTAGCTAGGATAAGTGACTTCCGACACCTTCACGCCGTGGGATAACAGGTGCTCTCTCAACGGGACCAGTTGAGGGGAGTAAAGATAGAACAGAACAGCCTGCTGGCTCGCGATGACCGGGTCCGAAGCGCGGGAAAACATCACTTCGGCTTGATCACAGCCGAGATGAACCCATTGCAATTTTCCTGAGGGATTTCGCAGGTTGCCGCGAACTTCCATGCCGAGGAGTCTGTAGAAGTCGACGGAGCGTTGGATGTCGGCGACGTGAGCCATCGGAATGAGGCCGGTTACTTTGGGTGGCATGGACCTGCAACCTTCTAGCAGCACTTCCCTATTGCTCGCTTTGCTCGCTCAGGGGACAGCCGAGGCGGCTGTCCCTACATACACGGACTTAGCCTTCGATTTTTGCCTCGCGCAGCTGCCTTACCGCGGTCTCAGAGGTGACGGGAGAGTAGTACACCTCTTTAAAGGTGTAAGACTTGGCCTTGGAGGGTACAACGGGCATTATCTCGATGTGCCAGTGATAGTCGTCGTCGATGGTCTTCCAATAGCCCAGATTCTTTGAGGGATGCAGGCTGCTGGGCGATGTGTGCAGCACGAGGTGGAAATCTTCGGTGACGGTGCGGACGCGCTGCAAGGTCCGCCGCAGGAGAGCCGCGAGATTCGTTCGCAGGCCCGGCTTGTTCAGGCCCGTACGCTCGAACGAAGAATCATGATTGCGTGGGAGAATCCAGGTTTCATAGGGAACACGGGGAGCGTAGGGACCTAAGGCAAGATAGTCGCCTCGAACCTCAATCACACGCTGGGCCTGGCGTTCTTCCTGCTGGATGATGTCACAGAACACACACCGCTCTTTGCCAACGAAATATTCCCGTCCGGCTCGCAGTTCGTAGAGGACGCGCCGGGGAACAAACATGGTTGCGGTGAGTTGCGAAGTGGGATGACTGAATTCCTGTCCGGCGTTCGGGCCGTAATCCTTGAACAGGCTGACGTACTTGATGCGCGGGTCGCGCTTGAGATCGAGGATGCGTTCAGCGGCAAGACGGAGGAATTGAGCGATGTCCTCATCACTGGCCTTCCACAGATGTCGATCGTGATTCGGGTTCTCGACGAGCACTTCGTGCGCTCCGACGGATTGCATGCGGTCATAGAGGCCGTCGCCGCGGCGACCGGGTTCGCCTTCGATATGGTAGAGGGGTTTTGGGTGGACCACGGAACGTGCCGACCAGGACGCGCCGGGAGTGTCGGGAACTTTGGCGATTACGTGCAGGCTGGAATCGGAGCAGAAAGGGCACGGGGCCCCGGGACGGGATCCGACATCGCCGGTATCGTCGCCGGTCATGACCCAGGAGCGGGTGATTGGGTCCTTGCGAAGTTCCATAGAAAGGAGAAGGAGAACACCGGGGGAGAAGTGGAGTCAACTGCGAATTGCAGCGGAATTTTCCACGCGGTGCATGGGAAATCACAGAGAGGGTCCATGCGCCGTGTTTGTTATAATCCGCCGAAGCCCGCTTAGATGACCGAGCCGTCCACTCCGTTGATGCGGCAGTATGCTGCCGTTAAAAAAGAACATCCGACCGCGCTTTTGTTCTTCCGCCTCGGAGATTTCTACGAACTCTTCTTTGATGACGCCATCGTGGCGTCGAAAGAACTGCAGATCACGCTGACTTCGCGTAATAAAGAAAAAGGAATCGCGGTGCCGATGTGCGGCGTGCCGTACCACGCGGCGGAGGGGTATATCGGGAAATTGATCCGGCGTGGATTCAAGGTCGCAATCTGTGAACAGATGGAGGATCCGAGGCTCGCGAAGAAACTGGTACGGCGGGAGGTCACGCGGGTCGTCACGCCGGGGACGGCGGCGGATTCATCGCTGGGATCGGAGGAGAACAATTTTCTGGCAGCTCTGGCGCAGGTGCGGGATTGCGTGGGCTTTGCGGCGTTGGATTTGTCTACCGGGGAGTTCCGGGCTACGGAGTTTTCCGGGGAAGGCGCGATGAGGCGGGTGCAGGAGGAGTTGGAGCAGTTGCGGCCGAGGGAGTTGTTGTTTGGGTCGGCGGCGCCGTTATTCGATCAGGCTGCGGGTAAACAGCCGAGCTTCGCTCGGCCGGACAGCCGAGGGCGGCTTTCCCCACATGGATCTTCTCCGCGGCCAGCCGGGGTCAATTACACCGAAACTCCGCTTGAGGATTGGATTTTTTCGCCGGATCACGCGCTTCCCTTGCTCGAGAATCACTTTGGCGTGCTATCCCTAGAGGGTTTTGGGCTAGCCGGACGAACTGCGGCGGCTGCGGCGGCGGGGGCGATCCTCTATTACGCGCGCTCGACGCAGCGGGGGTCGCTGGATCACGTTGACCGGATTGGCTGGTATGAGCGGCAGAATTGCCTGGTACTCGATGCGGTGACGGTGCGCAATCTGGAGCTGATTGAGCCGCTATTTGCCGGGACCGATGCGGGCGTGACCTTGTTTCGCTCGATCGATGCGGCGGTCACTCCGATGGGCAAGCGACTGCTGCGGGCCTGGCTGCTGCGTCCGTCGCTCGATTTGGCGGAGATCAATGCGCGGCTCGATGCGGTCGAGGCGGGAGTGAAGGGCCTCATCGCGCGCGAGGAATTGCGTCGGGCCTTGGATGGTGTGCTGGATTTGGAGCGACTGCTGAGCCGCGTCACGCTGGAAACGGCGAATCCGCGGGACGTGCTGGCGCTGGCGGCGTCGTTGCGGAAGATTCCCGCAGTCAAGGGAGCGATAGCACGTTTGACGGCGGCGCGGCTGCGAGCGTTGCATACGGCGCTCGATGAATTGAGCGACCTTCGCGAGCGCATTGAGAAGACGATTGTGCCGGAGCCGCCGTTGAGTTTTGCCGATGGAGGCGTGGTTGCCGCGGGCATCGATCGCGATCTCGATGAACTGAGGGAATTGTCGCGAAACAGCAAGGCGGTGCTTGCGCAGATCGAACAGCGGGAGCGAGGCCGGACGGGGATTTCCTCGCTGAAGGTGAAGTTCAATTCTGTATTCGGTTACTACATTGAGGTATCGAAGTCGAATTTGCACCTGGTGCCGCAGGACTACGACCGGAAGCAGACGCTGGTCGGCGCTGAGCGGTTTACCACGCCGGAACTGAAGGAGTATGAAGCGAAGATTCTCGACGCGCAGGAGAAGATCGTCGAGATCGAGCGGAGGCTGTTCACGGATTTGCGGACGGCGGTTGCGGCGGAGGCAAAGAGGATCCGCCAGACTGCGCTCGCATTGGCCGAGGTGGATGTGCTCGGGTCGTTGGCGCATGTCGCGGCGCTGCGGAATTATTGCCGGCCGCAGTTTGTCGAGAAGTCGGGCGAGTTGGAGATTATCGAAGGCCGGCATCCGGTGATTGAGCAGCAAGGATTGGCCGGGGGCAGCGAGCGGTTTGTTCCGAATGATCTCTACTTGAACGACTCGAGCCACAATATTCTCCTGCTGACCGGGCCCAACATGGGAGGCAAGTCGACGTATCTGCGGCAGACGGCGCTGATTGTGATTTTGGCGCAGATGGGGTCGTTTGTCCCGGCGCGGTCGGCGAAGCTGAGTGTGGTGGATCGAGTGTTCACGCGTATTGGGGCGAGCGACAATCTGGCGCGTGGGCGCTCGACTTTCATGGTCGAGATGACGGAGACGGCGGCGATTTTGCATACGGCGACGGCGCGGTCATTAATTTTGCTCGACGAGGTAGGGCGCGGCACCTCGACCTACGACGGGCTGGCGATCGCTTGGGCGGGGGTGGAGTATCTGCATGGGCGGGTGCGTGCGAAGACTTTGTTTGCGACGCACTACTTCGAATTAACAGAGTTGGCCGAGCAGTTGGAGGGCGTGAAGAATTACCACGTATCGGTGAAGGAGACGGGCGGCGGGATCGTGTTTCTGCGGAGGGTTGAGCCCGGGGCGGCGGATCGCAGTTATGGAATTGAAGTCGCGAAGCTGGCGGGATTGCCGAACGAAGTGGTGGAACGGGCGCGCGAGGTGCTGGTGCAGCATGAGTTCGCGGAGCAGCAGGCGACGGCACATCTGTCGCCGGGAGCGAGTCCGCCGGCGGCGCAGTTGACGATTTTTACACCGCTGTCGCAACCGGTGCTGGAGAAGTTGCGGGACGTGGATTTGAACCGGCTTACTCCGCTGGAGGCGCTGAATCTCCTGGCCGAGTTGAAGAAGGAAATCTGACCACAGAGGACACAGAGGTTCACAGGGGGGCTTCTGGCACGCGAACTTGGACAGTTGCTGATCGTTGGCTTCGACGGCACGGAGATGACGCCGCCGCTCACTTCCCTGCTGAAGCGGTTGCAACCAGCGGGCGTAATCCTGTTCGCACGCAACATTAAGAGCCCGGAACAGACGTGGCGTCTTTTGCGCGAGTGTCAGAGGTGTGTTGAGACACCGCTGTTTACTTGCATTGATCTCGAAGGTGGAACTGTGGATCGGCTTCGCGATGCGCTGGGGCCTGCTCCTTCGGCGACGGATGTGTTTGCGGTCGACGACCCAAGGCTTTTTCGCAAACACGGACAGATCATGGGAGAGAACTGCCGGGCGCTGGGATTCAATGTCGATTTCGCGCCGGTGCTGGATCTGGCGTTTGAAACATCGCGACCAGTCATGGGTTCTCGAGTCGTCTCGGCCGATCCGGACGAGACCGTGAATTATGCGCGGGAATTCCTGTCAGGGCTCAAGGACGCGAAGGTTCTTGGGTGTGGGAAACATTTTCCGGGGCTCGGCCAGGGTAAGCTGGATAGTCATCATGAATTGCCGGTGATCGAGAAATCGTTGAAGCAGCTATGGGCTGCGGATCTGGTTCCCTACCGGATGCTGCGGCGGCAACTTCCCTTTGTGATGGTTTCGCATGCCGCGTATCCGCAAGTGACAAAGACGAAGAGACCTGCCTCGCTTTCAAAGATCTGGATCACGGACGTCCTGAAGAAGAAGATCGGATACCGCGGGTTCGTGGTATCGGACGATCTGGAGATGGGCGGAGTTTTGTCGGCAGCTCCGGTGGGCGAGGCGGCTGTTGAGTTCGTGTGGGCGGGCGGAGATGTGTGCCTGATTTGTCATCGGGAAGATCGCGTCGTCGAGGCTTATGAAGCATTGATCAGAGCCACGGAACGCGACAAGAAATTCGCGAAGCGAGTGGCAGAGTCTTCGCGACGTGTGGCCGCGTTCAAGAAGAAGTGCGGGAAGAATCTGGCGATTGGGAAGACTCCGACGGCCGCCGTCGTCGAGAGGTTGACGCGCAATCTGTGGGAACTGGGTGAACAGGTGCGGCTAGGTCCATTGAGCCGGCGGGAAGATCGGCGGCGGCGCGGATGAGCAAGAGCGGGATGATCGTCGCCGGAGTGATGAGCGGAACGTCGGCGGATGGGATCGATGTGGCGCTGGTCAGCATCGGTGAACCAAAGGCGCGCAGGCGGAGCGCCCGTGACCACACGATCGGGCTTCTTGGCCACATGCACTTTCCGTATGCGGCGAAGGTTCGGGCTAGGATACTCGCTGCGATGGACGCCGAACGGGCGCGGGTTGCGGATCTGGCTCGGCTGAATTTTCTGCTGGGCGAGCTTTATGCCGACGCAGTGTTGGCCACGCAGCGGAGATTTCGCGTGAAGGCTGACCTGGTTGGTTGTCACGGGCAGACTCTTTATCATCAAGGCGGGTCTCAGAGTTTTTTGGGCCGCAAGATTTGCGCTACCTGGCAAACCGGCGAGGGAGCTGTTATTGCGGCGCGGGTAAGGGTGCCAGTGGTGTCGGATTTCCGTCCTGCGGACCTTGCTTCCGGCGGCAAGGGTGCGCCGCTGGTTCCTTATCTTGATTATCTGTGGTTTCGCGATGCGCGGATTGGGCGGATTGTGCAGAACATCGGAGGGATTGCGAACCTGACGGCCATTCCGGCGGGCGCAGGTTCCGAAGAAGTTTTCGCGTTTGATACCGGGCCGGGGAATATGGTGATCGATGCGGTCACGCAGGAACTGTTCGGGAAGCCGTTCGATCGAGATGGGAAGATCGCCGCTTCGGGTGAAACGATTCAACCTGTTCTCATGCGGCTTTTGAGGGGAGCATTTTTTCGAGCCAAGCCCCCGAAGACTGCGGGGCGGGAGGAGTTTGGACGTGAGTTTGTGGCGGAATTTCTGCGGTCGTGTCGCGGAGGGAGCAAGCAGGATGTGGTTGCCACGGCTACGGCTCTGACTGCACGGTCGATTGCGGAGGCGGTGCAGCGGTACGTTACGACTCGCAACTCCAAAATCAATTCCAAAGTCAAAGTCTCCACCCTGTCGCACAAATCGCGACAAGGGTGGGGCACCCTCAAGAGCGCGGCTTTTAGCGAGATCATTCTTTCTGGCGGGGGGGCACGGAATGCCACGCTGGTGGGGATGCTGGCGGAACTACTAGCGCCTCTCGGAATTGTGGTGCGGTTCTCGGATGAGTTCGGCCTGCCTTCTGAGGCGAAGGAGGCGGTGGCGTTTGCAGTGCTGGCTTATGAGACCTGGAATCGGCGGGCTTCCAATGTGCCTTCGGCTACGGGAGCGAAACGAGGGGCTGTGTTGGGGAAGATTTCGTATGCGTGACGGCTCGAGGCGCGGGGCGCAGGACTCGGAATTCAGTTCGCGGGCTCTCTTGCGCTACCAGCGGCGGGGGCAAGATGCCCCCGCCACAGCCGGCAGGATGCCGGCGCTACGACGGACTCTGGGATTCGGCGCCGTTTTCTTTACTCTGCTCTTCCCTCTTCTCTCCTGCTCTTCCAAACCTGATGCGGACACTGTGGTCATGCTGACTGAATCGAGTCCGACGAACCTGGATCCGCGCGTCGGGATCGATGGACAATCGGAGAACATCGACAATCTGATCTTTGACGATCTCCTGACTAAAGACGACAGCTTGAATGTCGCGCCCGGCTTGGCGGAGCGGTGGGACGTTCCCGATCCGCAGACCTATGTGTTTCATCTGCACCCGGGGGTGAAGTTTCACGATGGGCGTCGGCTCACCTCGCGGGACGTGAAGTGGACTTTCGATTCGCTGTTACAGGGCAAGATTCGCAGTACTAAAGCCGCCATTTACAAATACGTCGATCGAATCGACGCGCCGGACGAGAAGACCGTCATCTTCAAGATGAAAGAGCCCGACGCTACGCTGCTATGGAATCTCTCCGATGGCGCGATGGGGATTGTGCCCTACGGGAGCGGTGACGATATGACGCAGCATCCGATCGGGTCCGGGCCGTTCAAGTTCGTCAGCGCCGAGACTGATCGTGAAGTCACGATCGAGCGGAACGATGAGTACTGGGGCGGTCCGCCGAAGCTGGCGCGCGTGCGTTTTGCGGTTGTGCCGGACGAGACGACCGAGGCGCTGGAGTTGCGGAAGGGGAGCGGAGACATTGCGATCAACTCGCTGACGCCCGATACGGTCGTCACACTTCAGAAGAATTCCAACCTGAGTGTGGAGCACGGTGGCGGAACCCGGCTGGCGTATCTGGGGTTCAACCTGCGCGATCCGATTCTGAAAGATGTCCGGGTGCGGCAGGCGATTGCTTATGCGCTCGACCGGCGGCCGATGATCGAGTACTTGTGGCGTGGGCTGGCGCAACCTGCGCGCAGTATCTTGCCAGCGCAGAGCTGGGCTTACAACGGAGACGTGCCGGCATACGAGCACGATCCGGAGAGAGCGAAACGGATCCTCGATGCGGCGGGATATCCGCCAGTCAATGGCGTGCGCTTCCACATCACCATGAAGACGTCGACGGATGCGAACACGCGCTTGATGGTGGCGGTGATGCAGCAGCAGTTGCGCGACGTCGGGATCGCGCTCGATATCCGCAGCTTCGAGTTTGCGACGTTCTTTTCCGACGTGCAGCATCGCGCGTTTCAGATGTATGGGCTGCGCTGGATCGGGGGGAACGAAGATCCAGACATCTTTGAGTATGCGTTTCACTCGTCGAAGTTTCCGCCGAATGGGGCGAACCGCAACTACTATTCCAACCCCAAGGTCGATGCGCTGATCGACAAGGCACGACGCGAGGTCGATCCGACGGCGCGTAAGCCGCTGTATGACGAGGTGCAGAGTATTCTGGCCGAGGACTTGCCATACATCAATTTGTGGTATATCGACAACGTAATGGTGCACACGAACCGGGTTAGGAACCTACGGCTAAATCCTTCGGGGAATTTTGATTTTCTGCGGAGCGCCGAACTCGCCTCGAACTCGAATTAGAGTCGCAATCTTTACCGGGATGAGCTCCCGCATTGGGAGGTCCTGCACTTTTTATTCCTCCAGCTCTTGCCAGAGGGAGCATAATCCGACGTAGGAGATGGTTCTCCGAAGGGGTACGATTTGACGGCTAGAGGAACCAAACGATCGCGGTTCCATTTTTCAATCTGCACTTGCCTACTGTGCATGCTTCCGGCGGTCGGACAGATCGCCAATACTCCTGAATTTCCCTCCCAATTCAAGCTCGACATGGAAACAGCAGCACGGCTGCGGCCCGAACTCATGGCGCAGAGCGTAGCCGCAGCTGGACACTACGCCACGGGCCGACTGGTGTTCGAACGGTTGGTGCCGGAGGTGCAACCTGCTTCCAGCAGCAAGGTCCGGTGGCAGCTGAGAATCGTCGAGAACGGTCAGCTCAACGGGTATTCGTCGCCCGATGGAACCGTCTACGTGGAGAGCGGGCTGGCGAAAATGGCGGGACCGAGCGCGGGACTTTGGGCTGCGATCCTGTCCCACGAGATCGCGCACGTCGTGCGCCGCGACTGGGCACGGCGATACCTGTATGAGAAAGTCCTGGAGACTAGCGGCAGCCAGAATATTGTGCTGGGTGATCCCGGTGTTCCGCAGGCGAACTGGAGCAGTTCGGAAAAGGCTTCCGCAGACCTGGGACGATTCTGCCGGCAGATGGAACTGGAGGCCGACCGAGAAGGGCTAATGCTGATGGCGCGAGCCGGGTATCATCCAGACTTCGTACCCGCGCTGCACCATCTTCTGCAGGCGCGCAGTAGTGGATCCAAGACGGCATCGTTGTATGCGATGCATCCATGCTGGGAGGAACGAGACCACGAGTTGGGCGGCGCATACACCAAGGCCAGCATCGAGTTTGAGCACCGATGGCGGGAGTGGTATGCATCGCCGGGAGGAAATCCGCCAGTGGTCGTGTTCGCCGATTCACCGTTGGTCAAGAAGCATGGCTCCAAGGAGTGGGAAATCCAAGTGCCGATGCGCTGCCAGAATCTGGTAGGGGCGGTGGAAGTGGTGCTGCGCGCCGATCCGGGCCGGAAAGAGATGATGCGAATCGGAGAACTGTCGGATACGGAAGACCGCGAGTATGAAGTCCGACAGTTAACCGGGTGTACTTCCCCTCGAACCACAGTCGTGTTCCCGCAGGCGGAGATTATGGCCAGGCAAAAACCTGGGACGCAGTGGACTGACGTGTACGTGATCGATGCGTGGGGGTCGGTGCTGGCTCGGACGGATTTGCCGAAGTTGCCTCAGTAGCGAACTCGAGATAATTAGTAAGTCGCATCGCCGGGTCCATGTGATTGCTTCCGGGGCTGAGGCCAGCATCATTATCTGATTTCGGGCGGCGCGGGCTATAACCGCACCTTTTCAAGACCACTCATTCGATAAGATTCGTGTCACCGTCGACAAAACCTTGTCGAGCTGCGCTCGACGGACAGCCGATGGCGGCTGTCCCCACATTCTCTGTTACTATCGAATTTTGGAAATCTTATGCGCATTCTTTTTATTGGGGACATTTTTGGACGGCCGGGACGGACGATCGTAAAGGACCGGTTGCCGCAGATCGTGCGTGAGCGCGGAATCAATCTTATTGTCGCGAACGGCGAAAACTCAGCGGCTGGGTTCGGGATTACGCCGGCGCTTGCCGAGGAATTGTTCGAATTGAACATTGACGTCATTACCACCGGGAATCACGTCTGGGACAAACGCGAGATCGTCGACTACTTCCAGATGGTTGAGGGAAACGGGCACGGACCGGCGCGACGCGTGTTGCGGCCGGCGAACTATCCGGCGGACATGCCGGGATCCGGTCTATACGAAGGCATGAAAGGGAAAGTACCCTACGCGGTGATCAATCTTCAGGGGCGCGTGTTCATGGCTTCGAATGATGATCCGTTTCGAGTCGCCGATCAGCTTCTACAAAAGATCAAGGCTAAGGTGATTCTGGTCGACATGCACGCGGAAGCCACGTCGGAAAAGGTTTCGCTCGGATGGTATCTGGATGGGAGAGTTACCGCGGTGTTGGGCACGCATACCCATGTGCCCACGGCGGATGAACGAGTACTGCCGAATGGGACGGCGTATATCACCGATGTGGGAATGAGCGGGCCCTATGATGGCGTAATCGGGGTTAAGAAGGAACTGGTCGTGGGCAAGTTCCTGAATGGAATGCCGGTACGGTTTGAGCCCGCGACGGGCGATGTGCGGCTTTGCGCTGTGGTTATCGAGTGTGACGAGACCAGTGGCAAGGCGCGGAAGATCGAGCGGTTGATGTTGACCTAAGTTCGAGATCGCTCAACAACTCTTGTAAATAAAGTCAAAATCCCCAACCTCTCGCCCAAGACGCGACAAGCATGGGGCACCCTCGAGAACTCTCAAGACATTTCTGCTCATGCAAGACCTTGGATCTTTTGCGTTCTTGGGATGTGACCAAAGGTACTACGGACTACTAGCCACTGATCAGCAAGAACGGAAGCACGATAAAATCAGGAACAATGTCCTTTAAGTTGTCCATCTTGACGGCAGGCCTACTGGCCGCATCGATTGGGGCGTCGTTCGCTCTGGGCGATGAACCTTCGCCAGTTCCCCTGACCTGCCGCAACGGAGTTCCCGGTGGAGTCAGTTGCATCACGACCAAGAAAGACCTCAAAGATGCACAGGAAGCTTTCAAACGAGGCGCCAAGCTGCACAAGAATCAACGCTTTGAGGAAGCCTTGGCGCAGTTCGAAGAAGCGACGCGGCTGGTTCCACAAAATCGGGAGTATCTGACCGCGCGCGAGGTGCTCCGATCGAAGTTGGTGTTCGACCATATTCGGCATGGGAATGCTCTGCTGCTGGAGGATGCGCGAATACGGGCTGCCGCTGAGTTCCGCGCCGCACTCGCTCTGGATCCGGACAATCAGTTTGCCCAGGAACGATTGGGCGAGGTTACACGGCAGTTTTCACCTATCCTCCAGACCAAGGTGCCAGGGCGCTGGGACGAGTCCGAGGAGATCCATCTCGAGCCGACCAATGATGTGGCCACATTCCATTTCGCAGGCGATGTAAAGTCTTTGTTTAGCGAACTGGGGTCCGCATACAAGATTACGGTGCAGTTTGACGATTCGGCGCAGCCCCGCCAGGTGCGCTTCAATGTGGACAATGTTGATTTCTTCACAGCGCTGAGGCTGGCATGCAAGGTGAGCAAAACGATGTGGGCGGCTCTCGAGCCGCATCAGATGCTGATCCTTGCCGACAACGCTGAGAATCACCGGCAATACGACCGCATGTCGCTGCGCAGGTTCATTCTGCCGCCGCATTCGACGCCGCAGGAAGCGACCGACATCGTGAATACGATGCGGCAGATTTTTGATCTGCGTAACCTGAGTTCGGGGCAAACTGCGGACACGATGGAAGTACGGGGACCGCAGCGGGCGGTCGAGGCGTGCGCCCGGTTGCTGGAGCAACTCGGCAATCCCAAGCCGCAAGTGATGATCGATGTGCGCGTCTACCAGATCAGTCACATGCTCACGCGTAATATGGGCGTGCACATTCCGAATACGTTCAACATGTATAACATCCCAGCTGCGGCACTGGCGGGGTTGGCCGGACAAAACATACAGGATTTGATTAATCAGCTCATTGCTTCGGGTGGAATCAACCAGGCAGGCAGCACATCGCTCGCGGGCTTGCTCTCGCAACTCACCGGGCAGCAGAGTTCAATCTTCAGCCAGCCGCTGGCGACATTCGGCGGCGGGCTCACGTTCATGGGGCTGAGCCTCGATCAGTTATCGGCACAACTGTCGGTCAACGAATCGTGGGTGCGAACTCTTGACGATGTATCGATGCGCGCCGGCCAGGGAGCCGACGCGAACTTCCATCTGGGACAACGGTATCCGATTCTGAACGCCAGCTACGCGCCCATCTTCAACTCACCGCAGATTTCCCAGGTGCTGGGGAATCAGAGTTATATTCCGCCGATTCCTTCGGTCAGCTACGAGGATCTTGGACTGAACCTGAAGGCTAAGCCCACCGTTCACGCTGATGGTACAGTCAGCTTGCAGCTTGAATTGCAGGTGCGCTCGCTGACCGGGCAATCCGACAACGGCGTGCCTGTAATCTCGAATCGCGAGTACAAAGCGAGCATCAACTTGAAGGATGGCGAGCCAGCGTTCGTGGCTGGCGAGATTTCCAACAGCGATGTGCGGTCGATGAGCGGACTTCCCGGGTTTGGCTTTGTTCCCGGGCTTAACATGGCGATGGTGACCAACACCCGGCAGATAGACTACGATGAGTTGATGATCGCCATCACGCCGCATGTGATCTCCAATTTCGACCGCACCACGAATGAGATCTGGCTGAGCGAGAGATAGCAAAACCGGCGTCGGATGCCGGGCTTCCGTCACACCAGACTATTGACCGGCCACCAATCTACTTTTGCGCTTCTTTTCCGTTTTGCGCTTCTTTTGCAGCGAAATCCACCAGGCTCTTGTAAACCTCTGACAGGCGATTATCGAAGCTGCCGATCTTGCGGCCATTAATGAAGAGCGTAGGAGTGCCGCTCACGTCGACTTTCTTGCCAAGAGCGATGGAAGCATCGATGCGCGACTTGGTTTCCTGCTGGGTGGCGCAAGCAGCTATCTCAGAGCCCTTGACGCCTGCGCCGTCCGCGAGCGCGGTGAGTTTTTCATCGGCGTTCTCGGCGGTAATCTCCGCCTGCGTCTCGTACGTCTTGGAGACGAATTTCCAGAAAGAGTCGTTGGAGGCGCGGCCCACGCAATCAGCATACGCGGCGCCTTTGGCAGCCCAGTTATGCATCTCGAGGGGGAAGTTCTGAAAGACGAACCGCGCCTGCGGTTCGGCGACGACGAGCGCTTCGATGGTGGGCTGCGCGGCCTTGCACGCGGGACACTGCAGATCTCCGAACTCTACGATAGTCACGGCCGCGTCTTTGGGTCCGCGAGAGGGGCCGCTGATTCCCTTCTCCAAAGCGTTCTTCGCAGGATCGAATGGTTTGGCCCCGAAAGGAATGACATCGCCAACCAGGGCGTGCTGACCATCGGGCGAAACGTAGAAGCGCGACAACTGCTGACCCTGCTGGTTGGCAAGCACGACGCTGACCTCAGCTAGTCCTTCAATCGGCGAAGGCTTGATACTGGAGATCTTCCAGCTCAAGTCGGATTGATAGCCGAATTGTTCGTGGAGGAACGACTCGACGGTTGCTTCTGAGGGAAGATTGGCGGTGGCGTGGGTTCCGAGTTTCTCGCCAGGCTTGGCCGCAGGTTTAGTTTTCTCCGAAGCCTGACCAAGAACGAGAGTGCCGGCGAGCAGAAGACCAATCGAGATCGTGTTAAGCAGAACGGGCATGGGTTCCTTTCGGATTAGCAATGCATTGCGGGAACTCGGTTCCAACGCACTAGAATACTTCAGATTCGTAGATCATATTTCCGGCTTTGCGGCGATGGGAAAACGACGCCCGTAACCAAAAGCCTTGGGAGAAATCTTGAGCCCTGGGGCGGCCTGTTGGCGCTTGTACTCGGCGCGATCGACCATCCGGATCACCCGGCGGACGGTTTCGATGTCGATGCCGCGATCGGCGGCGATGCGCTCGGCGGCGTGTGTGTCTTCCACATAATCTTCCAGAACGGCATCGAGAACTTCGTAGGGCGGCAGCGAGTCGCTGTCTTTCTGATCAGGCCGCAACTCTGCCGACGGAGGCTTTTCGATCGAGGCCCGCGGAATTACGGGATGCCGTGAATTCACGTATTCAGCCAAGCCGTAGACCAGAGTTTTCGGGACGTCGGAGATGACGGCCAGACCGCCGACCATATCTCCGTACAACGTGCAGTAGCCGACGCCGAGCTCGCTCTTATTTCCGGTTGAGAGAACAATAGCGCCGAACTTATTCGAGAGCGCCATCAGCAAGGTGCCGCGAGCGCGGGACTGTATATTCTCTTCCGTGACGTCTTCTTTAAGCCCAGCGAATACCTCCCGCAGAGTCTGACGGTAAGCCTCGTAGGCAGGGTTAATCGAAAGCAGTTCGAAGCGGACGCCGAGATTTGTTGCCAGGGTTCGCGCGTCGTCGATGGAACCCGGAGACGAGTAGGGTCCGGGCATGCCGACACCAATGACGTTCTCTGGGCCGACAGCATCTGCAGCGATCACAGCTGTCAGCGCGGAATCGATTCCACCGCTGAGGCCTATGATGGCTTTCTGAAACCCGCACTTGCGGATGTAGTCGCGCGTGCCTAGCACCAGGGCGGAATACGCGCTGGCTTCGTCCCCTGGAAGCTGTTCGTGCATCTCGCCGGTGAGATCCTTGGAATCGAAGTAGATCAGGTCCTCTTCAAACGAACGACCCTGCGCGATGATCTTGCCTTCGCGATTGAGCACCAGGCTGGAGCCGTCAAAGACCAGGCTGTCGTTGCCGCCGACTTGATTCACGAGCGCGACGGGAACTTTGTGCTGGCGGGCAATGCTGGCCAGCATGTCGCGGCGGAATTCGCGTTTGCCGATCCAGAAGGGTGAGGCGGAGATATTGAGCACAAAATTTCCGCCTTCGTGAACAAGCGATTCGACCGGATCCACGGTGTAGAGGCGCTTGGCCCAGAATCGCTTGTCGTTCCAGGCATCCTCGCAGATGGTGAGCGCCATGCGGTTGCCGCAGAAGGGGAAGAGTTGCTGACTCTTTGCGGGCGCGAAGTTGCGCATTTCGTCGAAAACGTCGTAGGTGGGCAGCAACATCTTCGACTGGATGAATGTGATCTTGCCGTCTATCAACAGGGCGGCGGAGTTCATGGCGGACTTGCCGCTGTCGGAGTCAGCAGGAGTTACCAGGCCGCAGATGACGGCAATACCCGTTGTGGCGGCGGCAATGCGCTCCGTCGACTCGCGATTGCGTGCAACGAACGAAGGGCGCTCGACCAAGTCGCGCGGGGGATACCCACAAACTGACAATTCGGGAAACAGAATCAGACCTGCCCCGGCTGACTTGGCTCGTTGGGCGAAGTCGATGATCTTGGCGGCGTTGCCGGAGAAATCCCCGACCGTCGGATTGATCTGTCCGAGGGCAATCTTCACCAATCAAGTGTAAAGCTTCTCGCCATGAGCTTGCGAACCTCGTGTTTTGAAGGCAGATTCACTTTTCCCGTGGAGACCTGTGGAACCTGCTACAATATCGATTTTGTATGATCTGGAGGTAGTTTGATGCACCTGCAAAGGCCGTCCCAGAAGTTGTGCCTTGTGCTTTTCTGTTCTCTGCTCCTCATCCCCTCACTCATTTCTATCGCGTCTGCTCAGTCCGATGGTAGGTCGCTTCCCTGGATGAACTCCGGTTTGTCCCCTGACGAGCGCGCGTCGATGGTCGTCAAAGAGATGACGATCGACGAGAAGATCACGATGTTGCATGGGACTGGAATGGTGGGGTTGAGCCCCATGAGTCCGCTGGCGGTGCATTCGAATGGTGGCGCGGGATACGTGGTCGAGATTCCGCGGCTGGAGATTCCGGCGATCCAGATGTCGGACGCTGCCTACGGCGTGCGTATGAGCGGCGAGAATGGGCGCTACTCGACGGCGCTGCCCTCTTGTGTGGCGGGCGCTGCGAGTTGGGACCTGCAGGGCGGATTCGAATACGGGGCGTTGATCGGGCGCGAACTGCGCGCACAGGGCTACAACATGTCGCTGGGCGGAGGAGTGAACCTCACTCGCGAGCCGCGGAATGGCCGCACTTTTGAGTACATGGGCGAGGATCCGGTGCTGGCCGGCACGATGGTGGCGTCGGTGATCAGGGGAATTCAGGCGCAGCATGTGCTTGGCGACATCAAGCACTATGCCCTGAACGATCAGGAAAGTGGACGCAATGCGGTGAACATCAACATCGACAAACGCGCCGCACGGGAGAGCGACCTGCTGGCGTTCGAGATTGGAATCGAGGAATCCGATCCCGCCGGGGTGATGTGTTCGTACAACCGTGTTTATGGTGACTACGCCTGCGAAAGCAAGTATCTGCTGACCGACCTTCTCAAGAAGGATTGGAACTTCAAGGGATTTGTCCTGACTGACTGGGGTGGCGCGCACAGCGTCGAGAAGGCCTCGGCGGCAGGCATGGATCACGAGCAGCCGGGGTGGCTTTTCTATGGAGACGATCTGAAGAAGGCTGTTGAATCCGGCAAAGTGCCGCAGGCTGAACTTGATGATCACGTGCACCGGATTCTGCGGGCAATGTTCGCCACGGGCCTGATGGACAACCCGGTGCAAAGGAGCGTCCCGGATGTGCTCGGCGGGTTGGAAGTGGCGCAGAAGTTGGAAGAGCAGAGCATCGTTCTACTCAAGAATGAGAAGTCTCAGCTTCCGCTGGATGCGGCGAAGATTCGCAGCATCGCCGTGATCGGACCTCATGCAGATGTGGGGATGATCTCAGGCGGTGGTTCGGCGCAGGTGGACCCTCCGGTGGGAAATGCGATTCTGCCGCCGGGCAAGGGGCAGACGAGATGGCTGGAGCCGGTCTGGTTCCCGACGTCACCGTTGAAATCGATCCGGGCGAAGGCGGCGGGGACGAAAGTTCAATTTGCTTCGGGCGCCGATGCAGCAAAGGCTGCGGCTCTCGCCAAGAACTCCGATGTTGCCATCATCTTTGCCTACCAGTGGGAGAGCGAAGGCATGGACTTGCCAACTCTCGCGCTTCCCGAGCATCAGGACGATCTGATTGCGAAAGTTGCCGCGGCAAACCCGCACACGGTCGTCGTGGTGGAAAGCGGTGGCCCGGTAACCATGCCGTGGGCCGATAAAGTCAGCGCGATTCTGGAAGCCTGGTTTGCGGGCAGCAGCGGATCGGACGCCGTGGCGAACGTGTTGTTCGGAGATGTCAATCCCAGCGCGAAGCTTCCGTTGACCTTTCCGCGGACCGAAGCCGACGTGGCGCATCCGATCGTGGTGCAACCTCCGCCGGAGTCGATCCCTGATGACAAGCGGCCCGACGTGTGGAATCAGATTGCGACTGGGTTGGCTCCCTTCCAGGTCACCTACGACGAAGGGGTGAAGGTCGGCTACAAGTGGTATGACGCAGAGAAGAAGGCGGTGCTCTTCCCCTTCGGACATGGGCTTTCCTACACGACGTATTCCTACTCTGGCCTGAAGGTCACGCCAGGGAAGAGTCCGAAAGTCACGTTCACGGTGAAGAACACAGGCAAACGGGACGGGGCAGAAGTAGCGGAGATCTATGCAGCGCTGCCTGCGTCGGCGGCGGAGCCTCCGAAGCGACTGGTGGGCTTCAACAAAGTTTGGCTCAAGGCCGGCGAGAGCAAAGAAGTGACGGTGGAGGTCAATCCGAAATACCTCTCAATCTTCAACGTCGAAAAGAACGGTTGGCAACTACTCCCTGGCGAGTACAGCTTCATGGTGGGTGGATCATCACAGAGCTTGCCGTTGAAGCAGGCAGTAACTCTGAATTAGGAAACAGAAAATTAAATAGGCAGAAGCGGCCGCTAGCGAACGTTCTCGCGAGCGGCCAATTCTTTTGCGGCAGCCAGCACCTCCGGGACGACGGCGTCGATGTCAGAGTCCCTGGTGCGATGGTTGACGATGCACGCCCTCAGGCAGAACTTCTCTGCCAGAGTGGCATTGGAGAGATAGACGCGTCCGCGTTTTTGAGTGCGCTTCAGGATCGAAGCGTTCAACTGATTCAGCGCGGTCTCGTCAATCCCGCTTGCTCCACGATAGCGGAAGCAGACTGCGCTCAACTCTCCACTCCCCTTCAACTCCAGTTGAGGCTCGGCCTTGATCGCCTCGGCGAGGCGGCGGGCGTGCGCCAGGTCTTTTCGGATCGACTCACGAAATGCGGCCAGGCCGTGATAGCGGAGCGAAAGCCACAGCTTCAAGGCGCGGAATCTGCGCGACAGTTCCAGAGACTCTTCAAAGAAGGCAAATCCTTCGATGGGATCCGCGCTCCACGCGCGCGTGTAGTCGCCGCTATGGGAGAAGGCTTTCTGCGCTGCTTCTGAGGAGCGGTAGAGCAGGCAGCCACAATCCAGTGGCTGATAAAGCCACTTGTGCGGATCGAGGGAAATCGAGTCGGCGAGTTCCATACCATCGAACTTGCCGCGCTCGGCAATCGCCGCGAGGGCGCCATACGCGCCGTCGATGTGGAACCAAGCGCCATACCGGTGCGCGATCTCGGCGATCTTTGCGAGGGGATCGATGGCACCGGTGTTGACCGTTCCGGCGGAAGCCACAACCGCCATCGGAATCCTGCCCGCAGTTTTGTCTTCTGCAATGTGATGCTGGAGTTCGATAGTGTTCATGCGGAGCGACGAATCCGTGGGAATCAGGCGCAGATTGTCGCGTCCGAGGCCGAGCAGAGCCACACTCTTGGGTATGGACATGTGCACTTCGTGAGATGCGTAGACTACAGAGCCGGCCGAGACTCCTCGCTCGTTGGCGGGCGAGAGGGCCTCACGCGCCATCGCCAGTCCCATAAGATTCGCGGCCGATCCGCCACCCGTGAGATATCCACGAAACCCCGAACATCCAATTGCCAGCGAGAGCCAGTTGACTACGGTCTTTTCGATCGTGACGGCCGCAGGGCCCGAGCGCCATGCGGTCACGTTCTGGTTCAAGACGCTGGCGATGAAATCAGCAGTCGCGGCAACGGGCTCGCCTGAGCCGAGAACGTAGCCGAAGAAACGCCCGTTTTGCGCACGGGACGCGCGGAGCACTTCCGGTAGATCGTCGAATACGGCTTCACCGATTCCCTGCTCTGGCAGGGCCGCATCGAACAGGCGAACGGAGTCCTCGCCCGATGTGCCGGGAGCTATGGGCATGGAATCCACATGCTCGAGATAGTCTGCAGCCAGTTGAGCGACGCGTTCGGCCAAGCGGCAAAATTGGCTCGAGGAAATTTCCAGTGGATTCATGAAGTCACTCGCCGCCCGCCGGTATCACCTTGTGCTTTGGCGCGGGAACGGGTGCTGATCCTTTGCGGTCTTGCCACAACACGCGATTGAGACGTGCGGCACCGGCGGCGTCGGGTCGGGAGAAATCCATTTTCGAGGAAATCTTCGCGCCGGGTGTGTCGTGCTTGTTGGTTTCGTAAATCAGTCCGTTCTTCAGGTTGCGATCGTCGGCTTTGAACGGCGGCTGATCCCCTTGCCCGGCAAACAGACCGCTCATCACCGGCGCATAGGCATCGTTGTGATTCATCGGAGGAAGGTCCAGCAGAGACTCCATCGTATGCATCATGTTGACTGTCGTATAGAAGCGATGCTCGACGTAAGGCTTGGCGGCCGATCCAGGAGAATATTTGCTGACGACGAATGCGATGGAGCGGTGTGCGTCGACGTGGTCGGCGCCATCCTGCGCGTCGTCTTCGAGAACCAAGATGGCGGTGTCATCCCAATATGGACTGTGCGAAACCGCATCGACGATGCGGCCGAGAGCAAGGTCATTGTCGGCTACGTTGGCTGCCGGGCGCGCGCGGTTGGCGCGCGTGCCTCCGGTATGGTCATCAGGGAGATACAACAGGACAAACGACGGCAACTCGAAATCAGCGCCCTCGTGGGCCTCGCGCGCGCGCACGTACGCGCCGAATTCATTCAGGAATTCGTCGGCGCGAAGCTGATCGGGATAGTCGGTATTGAAATCGGGAAACAGTGGGTCGAAGTGATCGCGGAGCACCGCCTTGGTTGGCTTGACTCCGCTGAAGAGCGGGACGGGCCATGGCCATGGGCTGACGCCTCCGTGCGGATTGCCCACGTTCGGCGGCAGCTTGCCACCTTGTTGAACTTCGGTGCGCGGACACTTTGCCTCCTGCCCCGAAGGAGTTCCCTGCTTCGGGCTCGCCGCCTTGGGCTTCTCGTTGCACCATAGGGCGTTCACGAATTCGCCATAGATGCGGAAGCTCACGTGATGGGCCGCGAGATTATCCCAGATGAATCCGGTGAAGGGATCGTCGACGTCCGGCAGGTTGTGATCGAGCGGAAACTCGTCGGCGTTTTGTCCCTGGTAATCATAGGTGCGCTCTTTACCGCGGTAGGCGATCTGCCAGGTTTTTTCGTTGTAGTCGCTCGTAATGGCGGCGGTGGACCAGACATGTCCGTCGCCAGAGACTTCCCCGCTGTCGTAGAAATTGTCGAGCACGCCGAACTGCAGCGCGAGTTTGTGCTCGTTGGGCGTGATGTCTTCGCCGTACATGGTGAGCGAGGGATCGGCGTCTCCGACTTTCAGGTCGCCGAGGATCTGGTCGAAGGTGCGGTTCTCTTTGAGCACGTAGATGACGTGCTTGATGGGATTCTGTCCGCTGGCGAAGGTGATGGTTCCGGGATCGCTGTGAAAGAGGTTGTCGTGCTCCACCATCTGCGTGTACTGCGGGAGCTTCTCGAGGGTCGCAGGAATGTTCAGGCGGGCTATTGATCCTTTAAGCAGTGTCGGGATGTAGGGATGCTCTTTGTGCTTGGTCTCGTAGACCGTCTTGCCCATGTCCTTATTGGCGCGCGTGCCTTCGCCTTTGGCAGTGGCGATTAAGAGATCGTCGCCGTGGACGGCGAGGGCGGAGGGGTACCAGTCGGTGGGGATGAAACCGTCAGGCTCTTCCATCAAATCACTTTGGGGACCGCGCACTTTAGCCATGTCGTAAACGGCAACGGCGTTGAGCGAGGCGAGAGCAGCAAATAGATACGAACCCCGCGAGCTTGACCATAGAGCTAAGGCCACCGGCTCGCTGCCCTCCACTTTCCATGCAGCGGTATTTGTGGCTAAGTGGGCACGTATTGTTTCGGATATCACCCTGATTGAATCCGAATTTGACTCCGCAACAAACACGTCCTTGTCGTCTGGAGTCAGCAGAATTGCCGTGGGGTGCTGTCCTGGCATTAGAGGAGACTCAAATTCGGTTCTGTGGCGGGGCATAACCTTTCCGCTCGTCAAATCGAGTTCGGCCACCTCCGAGGCGTTCCACAAACTGCACCAAGCGCGGCGGCCGTCCTTTGTCGCGACACAGGTGTACGGATAGGACGCCGGGACCAGTTCGCTCGTGCCCAGGTCAAAGGTCTGCAGAATTTTTCCAGTCACTGGGTCGAGCAGCACAACGTTGTCAGAGAGGTCATTCGCGATCAGCAGCTTGTCGTGCCCGCCATCGTTGATCAGCGCCATGCCTGCCGGATATGGAATCGACATGTGCGGCGGGGCGGTCAAACCGACTGCCAGTTTCTTCCCCGAGGACAAGGGCTGCAGCGGTATCGGAATAAATCTTTCGGGCGCGACTTTCCCTGCCGAGAAACTGTAGACCGCGATGCCATTCCCGAGATCTCCCGGTCTTGCGCCTGTCGGGTCCGTGAGCGATCCGACCGAGGCGTAGAGATGCTTTCCGTCAGAACTGAAGGCGAGGCCGATGAAATAGCTCTGGTGGGCCAGGTCGCTGAAGCGCCCATCCGGGAACTCGGCGATCTGATTCGTGTCAAGATTCAGAGCGGAGATCGATTGTTGCGCGCGCGTCTCTTGCGTGCCGTAGCCGTCGTTCAGCAGAGCGGCGTAATGGCCATCGGGGCTGAGCACCATGGTCGCGGGAAAGCTGTTGGTGCTGCCGATGCGGCCGGGCGACGGGACGGTCAACATCTTGCTCGTGGGAAGCATGATGGGCGGGCGATCGGCGGAGGTCTGCGCGTGAAGGGTGAAGGCGTTAATCAGGCAGACGACAACGAGAGCGCGAATGAAGTCAGGAATCACAGATCCTCCGCAGTTGGCGATCAGGATAATGCGAGGAGACGAAGAAGGAAAGCGGAACACCGGGGCTAAAGCCCAACGTAATAGCCCGCTAACGCGGCCCTGAAGGGCCGCTCTTCCACGGTGACGCCATCAGCATCGCTCAGGCGGACAGGATCCCTCAAAACGGCATGCTCGCCTCGGTCGCATCACTGACGCTGGCACCATCGCTTGCGCTGGGAATCAAGTTTGGCCGTCGCCGCTTACACTCCCGAAGCGCGCGAAGTTGGATGCACGGAGTCTGCCGGCTGAGATTCCTCCGGGTGCACGTTGTGGCGGACGTCGGAGCCCTGTACCCAGAAGATGACATCTTCGGCGATGTTGGTGGCGTGGTCTGCGACGCGCTCCAGATTGCGGGCGACGAGCAAGGCATCGAGCGCCTGGCGCACGACGTCGGGACGCTCATTCATCGTCTTGACCAGCTGAATGAAGGCATCATCGCGCATGCGGTCGATGACGTTGTCCATTTCGAGGACGGCCTGGGCGAGTTCAACCTTTCCTTCAATGAAAGATTCCAGTGCTCGCCGAACCATCGCGCTCACCGCCGTTCCCATGCGGGCAATGTCCACTGGCAGATCAGCAGCGGGCAAGTCGACCATATCCATGACGCGCTCGGCGATGTTGACGGCCTGGTCGCCGACGCGCTCGAGATCGGCATTGATCTTGGTGACGGCAAGAATGAAGCGCAGATCAACAGCCATGGGCGCCTGCATGGCGAGCAAGTCGAAGGCCGCCTCATCAATTTCGCGTTCGGCGGTATTGATCAAGCTCTCGCCTTCAAGCACCATCTGACAGCGGGTGAGGTCGCGCTCGACGTAGGCCTGGCGCGCGCGGTCCACGGCCTGCTCCGCCAGTCCTCCCATGCGAAGCAACCGTTGCCGCAAATCGTCGAGCCCTTGCTGAAATCGCGTGCGCATTTACAAACCCCTTGTCCGAACTTCTTATCCAAATCTCCCGGTGATGTAATCTTCCGTTTTCTTGTCGGACGGCTTAGTGAATATCTTTTCTGTCTTATCGAATTCAATCATCTTGCCCAGCAGGAAGAACCCGGTGAACTCCGCCACCCGGGCCGCCTGCTGCATGTTGTGCGTCACAATTACGATGGTATACCGCTCTTTGAGTTGAAAGATCAACTCTTCTATTTTCCCCGTTGAGATCGGGTCCAGAGCCGAGCAAGGCTCGTCCATCAGCAAAACTTCCGGTTCCACGGCGAGAGCGCGCGCGATACAGAGACGCTGCTGCTGGCCGCCGGAGAGACTGGCTCCAGATTTTTTATGCAGATGATCCTTCGCTTCTTCCCAAAGTGCGGAGGCTTCCAGCGACCGCTGCACGACTTCATCGAGCTTGTGGCGATCACGAAATCCGTTGAGCTTCAATCCTGAAGCCACATTGTCGTAAATCGACATCGTGGGAAAGGGATTGGGCTTCTGGAACACCATGCCGACGCGCCGGCGAAGCTGAGTTGGAGACGTTCCGTTATAAGCGTCGAGTTCTCCGATGCGGACGCGTCCCTCCACGCGGGCTTCGGGGATGGTCTCGTGCATGCGATTCAAGCAGCGGATGAACGTGGACTTGCCGCAACCGGAGGGGCCAATCAAGGCGGTCGCATGATTGGCGGCAACCTTCAGATTGATGTCGTACAGAGCCTGGCCCTTGCCGTACCAGGCATTCAGGTTCTCGACTTGAATTCCAACGCCCATAGATTATGCCGTTCCGAAGGATCCTCGGCGAACCGCGTAGCGCACCGCCGCTACGGCCGTAACAATGAGAACAATGAGAACGAGCGAGCCTGCCCAGGCTTGCCGATGCCAATCATCATAGGGAGAGTTCGCGTACACGTAGATCTGCAGGGGCAGGGCCGCCGTCGGCTGGTTATAGCGCAGATTCCAGAAAGTGTTGCCCAAGGCGGTGAAAAGCAGCGGGGCCGTTTCGCCTGCGATGCGCGCGAAGGCCAGCATAATTCCGGTGATCACACCGGAAGTTGCGGTGCGCAGGACGATGGAAAGCGTAGTGCGCCAGCGCGAGACACCGAGCCCATAAGCAGCTTCCCGTAGTGCTTGTGGGACAAGAAGCAGCATCTCTTCGGTCGTGCGGGTGATGGTGGGGACCATCATGATCGCCAGCGCCAGTCCGCCGGCGAGCGCCGAGAATCCGCGATCGCGAACCAGTATCGACCAGGCAACGATGCCGATCACAATGGAAGGCACTCCACTGAGTACATCCGAGGTGAAGCGAATCACGCTTCCCAGGCGATTGCGGCCAAACTCTGCAAGGTAGATGCCTGCTCCGACTCCGAAGGGGACGCCAACCAGGCTGGCAATTCCAAGGATCAACGCCGATCCCACAATCGCGTTGGCCATGCCGCCGCCCGCCTCTCCCACGGGTTTGGGAGTTTGAGTAAGGAAGGCCCAATTGATGGCGCCGACACCGCGGTACACGACGTAGCCGAAGATGGCAACCAGCGGAGCCAAGACGATGACCACTGTCAAAATCGCGGCCCCGGTCATCGCATGATCGGTAATACGACGGCGCAAACTGAGCGGCCTTACTAGAGTTTGGCCTGGGAGGGTGGCTGCGGTGTCAGACATTTCCCCTCGCAGGCTGGCCGCGGGTTACAGTCCACACCAACAACTGAGCCAGAGCATTCACGATAATCGTGACCAGAAACAGAGCCAGGCCGATCTCAACTAGAGCTGACAGGTAAACGTCACCGGTAGCCTCGCTGAATTCATTGGCGAGGACGCTGGCCATGGTGTAGCCGGGCGCGAATAAAGACTTGGCGATCTCCGGCCGGTTTCCGATGACCATGGTGACCGCGATGGTTTCTCCGAGCGCTCGACCCAGGCCAAGAATGATTCCACCGACAATTCCGGCGCGTGCGTTGCGGAGCACTCCCACTCGAATCATTTCCCAGCGCGTCGCTCCCAGGGCCAAGACGCCTTCGCGTTGGTGCTGCGGCACGACCATGAGCACTTCGCGGGCGATCGAGGAGATGATAGGAATGATCATGATCGCCAGAACAACTCCGGCAGCGAGCATGCCGATCCCGTAGGTCGGCCCTTCGAAGAGTCCGGTCCATCCCAGGGTTTTCGCAAGGAAGGGTTGCACGTAACCGCTCAGGATGGGAACGAGCACGAATATGGCCCACAATCCGTAAATAACGCTGGGAATCGCGGCCAGCAATTCCACGAAGAACGAAAGTGGACCGCGCAGGGCCTTGGGACACATCTCGGTAGTAAACACTGCCACGCCAACGGAGAGAGGCACTGCGATGACCAACGCTAAGAGGGATGAAACCAGCGTGCCGTAGATAAAAGGTAGAGCACCGAACTGTTCACTGACTGGATTCCAATCGGTCCCGGCAATGAACTTGAAGCCAAACGCGTGCCACGTCAGCCTCGAACTGGACACCAATTCGTAAACGATCAGGACGAGCACACCCAAGACCCCTAGACCGCAGGCCGTAATCGCCGACTTGAAGACACGATCGGCAACTTCACCGCCCGAAGTCTGCAACAGCGGTTTTGACTCCACCGCGTTGGCACTAACTTTCGCTGCTGCAACGGGTTGCGGACCGGGCATATCAGGCCGTGGGAATGCAGGATTGGCCATCGACCTTACCCTAGCAGACGGTTGTTACAAAGGTGTTAAAATAGGCGACGCTTTTTCTTGAGTGCCCGGCGCGTTCCAACTGGGTTTTGATCTGCGCCGGACGGGCTAAATTCGCACCACACTCACTTCAGCTATGGCGATTTCTCCGGAACGTGGCAAATCCATCTTCAGAAAGACGGAGAGAGAACTCGTCCGACTGTCCTCGGGCCACCGGGCCGAAGCGGTGCATGGTTTCCGCACGGCCGCGCGGCGCTTGCAGACACTTCTCGAACAACTGGTCGTGGACAACAGTCGCAAGCACAAAAAGCTGCTGAAGATATTGAACCGGATCCGCAAGTCTGCGGGAAGAGTGCGCGACATCGATGTGCAGCTCGAGGCTCTCCGTAGTTTAAAAGTCCCGCAAGAACCTCGCCGCAAGACACAGTTGGTGCAGGCCCTCATTGAACTTCGCGCACGAGATGAGAGAAAGCTCCACAAGTTAATGAAGAAGCAGGATATTCGAGAGTTGCGCAAGCGGCTGCGACGAGCTGAGGAATCGATGAGTTTCGATTCGAGTCTCGACCCACTGTCGGTCAGCAGGCAGATGCTCAAAAACATACCCAGCCCACAGGGCCCCATCGACGAAGAGGCGCTCCATCGTTATCGGCTGGTCGTGAAGCGCGCGCGCTATGCCGCCGAGTTTGCGCCGAAATCGGCGGAGTCCACCAAGTTCCTGGCAGAACTGAAGCGGTTACAGGACTCTCTGGGCAGTTGGCATGACTGGCTCACTTTGACTCAAAGCGCAGCGGAGCGCTTCGGCGACGTCAGAGAGTCCTCACTCGTAGCCGTGCTTCACAACGTGACTCGGGGAAAGTTTCGGCACGCGGTGAGTGCCGTTACAGCGGCGAAGGGCGAATCCCATGCCCCTCAACCGCGTGGTGCGGAATTGCAGGACGTTCGAAAAACCATCCGGAAAGATGCAGAAATAGAGCGGCGCAGTGGCGCGGCAGCCTGACCTCAGCATTCTGCTCGGGCGTCTTCAAAGTCCTGTTTCTCCATTCCCTCCAGCATGTAAACTGTGGGGCTTCCCATGCCCACGTTTGCCGCAGTTGACATCGGGTCCAATTCCGTCCGGCTAAAGATTGCGCGGCTGCAAGCAGGCCGCTTGCGTGCCTTGCACGAGGACCGCGAGGTTACCCGTCTTGGCGAGGGAGTCTTCAGTTCGGGATTCCTGACTCCCGAGTCGATGGCCGAGACGGTGAAAGTTCTGCGCCGCTTCCATCGCACGACGCAACAAATTGTTACGGACAACGTGCGGGTGGTCGCCACCAGCGCGCTGCGCGACGCCCGAAATTCCCAGGCATTTCTCGAATGGGTGCGGTCAGCCACCGGGTGGAGAGTGGAAATCGTCTCCGGCGTGGAAGAAGCGCGCCTGATTCATTTAGGACTCGTTTCCGGTTCGCGCGTGGACAGGGTTCCAACGCTCATGATGGATCTGGGCGGCGGCAGTTGTGAGCTGACCATTTCGCATAGTGGACACATTCGTGATGCCGTGAGCCTTCCCCTAGGTGCGGTTCGCCTGACCAATGAATTTCTGCGGCATGATCCGGCACGGAAGGGGGAACTCAAGCGACTGCATGGCTTTGTGACCCGTGAAGTCAATCGAATCGTCACGCGCATAGGAGCGGCGCGCGTGGGGAATGTCATTGCGACCTCAGGTACAGCTGCGGCGCTGGCGGCCGTGGCGAGTCACATGCGGCGAGGCAGGAACCGGCAGAGAATGATGGTTTCGCGGGCGGAGATGAGCCGTATCGCTCAGCGGCTATCGCGGCTTCCTGTGGCCGAACGCCGGAAGATCGCGGGCATAGGTCCGAGGCGGGCCGAGATCATTGTCGCCGGAGCAATCGTCTACCACGAACTGCTCGACCGCCTCCGATTGAAAGGATTTCGCTATTCGCCGCTCGGCTTGCGGGATGGAGTTCTGGCCCAGATGGCGGCCGACTATGACCGCAGCACTCGATCGGGAAAGCAGATTGAGTCGGAGCGATGGGAATCGATTCTCAAGGCCGTCGATCACTATCACATCGACCGCAAGCACGCGATGGCCGTGCGCGAGGCCGCTACTTCCCTGTTTTCCGCGCTGCGGTCTGTCCATCGCTTGCCTCCGGAATATGGGGAATGGCTTTCAGCGGCGGCAATGTTGTATGAGGTCGGCGATTATTTGAACCGAAGCGGCCATCACCGGCACACGTACTACATCATCTCGAACTCGGAAATTCTGGGATACACGCCGCAGCAGCGGCGCATCATCGCCGCTATTGCGCGCTATCTGGGTAAGTCCAGGCCGGTAGTTGAGGATGTGCCGATGAAGGTTATCGACAGTGTCGAGCGGCCGAACGTGCAAAAGGCAATCGTCCTGATGCGCATGGCACGAGCGCTCAACCTGAGCCGGAGCCGTGCGGTGGAAAAGGTGCGAGTCCGGGTGCGCGCCGCCGAGGTGAAGCTGACGCTGGCACCGCGGCGCCGTACGGGAATGGACCTGGAACTTTGGGCCCTCGAAAAAGAGCGCGACTATTTCCGTGAAGTATTCGGACGGGAGCTTTCTACAGCAGCGTCGTAGAGAGCACGCAAGACTTTCGGCGTTAGACACCATTGCAGCGTCCCGGACGTACGACGCATCTCCACCTTCGCCACCGCGCCTTTTTTCAGTTCCACCGAAGCTTCGCACCCTGAGTCGCTGATCAGCGATCCCAGGAACTGGCTTAGGTTGGGATTGTGACCGACGACCATGACAGCTTCCTGCCGGGAGTATTTTTCCAGGATTTTGCGGAAGTCGGCGAGGCCCGCTTCCGGGCGCAGTCCGGGATCGGTTTGCAGCTTGCCTTCGTACCCCAACTCGTTTCCGATTAGTGCCGCAGTCTGGGTGCAACGTTTTAGCGGGCTGGAGACGACTACGTCCACCTGGACGTCGAGCGCGGCTAAAGCGCGGCCGACGTAACCACACTGCTCGATGCCCTCCTTGTCGAGCGCGCGTTTCTCATCTTTTTTGGGATTGGCCAAATGCTCGCCGGCGCTCGCGTGGCGCAAAAAGTAGAGGATCATAGTTTCTTATCGTACTCTCCCTGTCAGGGCCTTGCGTTTGCCGGGCGGGTCGAGCGCGGGAAACGCGGCAGGCGCTTTGCCTTCCGCGACGGTCATCAGGAAATCCTGAGCGCTGAACGCTGCGGCTCCGGTAGGCTGGCGCCGATTTCGCTTGCCGCGAAGCGGCTGCCAGGCGCGGATGTAGCTGGCATCAGGAAGCAGGATTCGCGCCTTACGGTTGTCGGCGAGATAAGCGTCCAGAATTTCATGCCGCACACGGTTGCGAAGCATCTCGTCGCGCAGAGGCACCAGCACCTCCACGCGCTCGTACAGATTGCGGGGCATCCAGTCGGCGCTGCCGACGTATATTTCTTCTTCGCCACCGTTTGCAAAGTAATAAATCCGGCTGTGCTCGAGGAAGCGTCCGACGATGCTGCGCACGCGGACGTTTTCGCTCACACCGCGCACGCCCGGACGCAACGCACAAATGCCGCGCACGATCAGATCGATCTGGACCCCCGCCTGCGACGCACGATAAAGCGCCTGCACAACGTTCTTGTCAAGCAGCGCATTCATCTTGGCGATAATGCGGGCCGGATTTCCCCGCTGCGCATGCTCGGCTTCGCGGTCGATCAGCGCGATGGTCTTCTCCGCCAGATCGAGGGGAGCAACCAGCAGCGGTTCGTAGCTTGGGTTTTCCGCGTAGGCAGTTAGAAAGCTAAAGACGTCATGGACCGAGCGGGTGATCTCAGGATTGGCGGTGAACAAACTCAGATCGGTGTAGATTCTCGCGGTGGTCGCGTTGTAGTTTCCGGTGCCGATATGACAATAGCTGCGCGTCACTCCATCGGGATCGCGCCGAACCAGCAGCGAGAGTTTGCAGTGAGTCTTCAGTCCGACCAGGCCATGGAAGACCTGCACGCCGGCATCCTCGAGATCGCGTGCCCAGCGGATATTCGAGGCTTCATCGAATCGCGCTTTCAATTCGATGACCGCGGTCACTTCCTTCCGCGACGCCGCTTCGATGAGCGCGGGGACAATCAGGGAATGCTCACTGGTGCGATAGAGCGTCTGCTTGATCGAGAGAACGTTTTCGTCTTCCGCCGCCGATTCGATGAAAGAAACCACTGCATCGTATGAGTCGAAGGGATGATGCAGAAGGATGTCGTGCGTACGCAGCTCTTCGAACAGGTCCTTCGACTTTGAGGTCAAGCGAAGTTCGCGTGGCGAGAAGCTGCGGTATTTCAGATCGGCCCGGTTCACTTGCTCGTAAACATTAAACAGGCGGACGAGATTCACGGGCCCGTTGACCGGAAAAACTTGCCAGGGATCGAGCTCGAACACGGTGCGCAGCCGCTCGATGATCTCGGGATCGGCATCGGCCTCAATCTCCATGCGAACGGCGTCGCCCTTGCGGCGGTTGTGAAGTTCGGTGCGGACGGATTCCAGCAGGCTGCGCGCTTCTTCTTCCGCCAGATACAGGTTGCTGTTGCGGGTAACACGAAACGGCGCCGAAGAAACGATGTCGTAGCCGTGATACATGCGCACGGCGTGATGAGCGACGAGATCCGCCAGGAAGATGAAGTCGACGGTTTCGGTTGAGGGCAAGCGGATCAATCGCGGCAACACACGGGGAACCGAAACCACGCCTGTATAGGTCAGCGCCGAACGACGGCGGCGGCGCAGCAGGAATGCTACGCATAAGGCTTTATTGATCACGCGTGGGAACGGATGCGCGGGATCGACCGTGACCGGGGTCAGGAGTGGGTCCAGTTCCCTCTCGCAATAATCGTCCACAAAGCGCAGCGCCTCAGAGTCGAACTCATGCAGGCCGAGCACCCGGATCCCTTGCTCCGTGAGCGCTGGACGCAGGCGTGAGTTCCAGCAGTCGTACTGGTCCTCGACAAACTCGTGGGTCAGCTTGGCGAGGACGTCTCGTTTGGCGGTGAGCGTGAGTCCGTCCGGTCCGGATTCGTTGTAGCCGTCTTCGATCTGCTGCATCATCGCGGCCACGCGGACTTCGAAGAATTCGTCGAGGTTGCTGGCGCTGATGGAAAGAAATTTCAGGCGTTCGAGAAGCGGGTTGCCCTCATCTTCGGCTTCCTCGAGCACACGCCGATTGAACGCGAGCCAGGACGTGTCGCGGTTGAGAAAGTACTGAGGGTTGTCGAGCGAGATGCGAGCCATGGGACGCTTACGGGTTGATTCCGATCGGATGGTCCGCAGGTCAAGCTTCCCCTCTTACGCTGCGGGACCCTTAGTATAAAGCATTCCTTCGATGCCGGTGGCTTCGGAATCCAGCGTGGCACTTTTCTTGTAACCAAGAAAATCGGCACCCGGAACTCCCCGGGTGCCGATATCTTGCGGGCGTGGATTCCCGGCGGGTTACGGCAAGTAATAACGGAACGAGGTCCAGATCATGTTATCCACGGCCTTGGGCGAAATGCCACCCCCCGACCACCCGTTCCTCGTAAAGTAGGAATATTGAATTCCCCAGCGGAGGCCGCCTTTGGGTCCTTGGGTCAACTTATCCCAGAACCCGATAGTTCCTTCCATGATCAGACGAGTATCTCCAGCGCAGGTACCTCCGCCGGAAGGTGTGAGCTGGTTTGACGGCGGATTCTCCGTGCTGCAACCCGAGTTATTGGCGAACAGTGAGCCGTATCCACCGATTTGGTTCAGTTTGAACGTGGTTGTGGTGGTTGCGGGGATTGCGGTAGTCGTGGCCGTAGCCGGGATGGCCGGCGTCTTAGTGATCGAAATGCTGTCGTAGCCCTTATAGGCCGTGCGCCAAGCGTATTCTCCGCCGAAATAAGCGTAGATATCCAGTTTGGAATTGGGGTGCAACTCCAATTCCCCAAGCGCGTGGGCCGTGCGGATCAGCGCTTGCGTACCGTCGGGACGAAGGGTTATATCGGCGAGTTGAGCGCTGCCGTAACGGCCGATGCCGTCTCCCGCCGCTCCCTGAATGGCAAAATCTAGTTTCTTCGCCACCACGGGAACGCGTATGTTAGCTCCGACACCGCCGCCGCCTCGTGTGTCGTTGTAGGCGCCCACCGAACTTGGCGTCGTAGAACCGTTGATACCGCAAGCAATCGTCGTCGGGGTTGCCGGAGGATTCGTATCGGTTGAATTCGTGCCGACCACGGCGCATGGATAGACTCGATTGCGGAACGTACTGAAGATCCCGAACACTTCGTAATGGCCCCACCCGGGGTCTGCCACTGCCTTGACAAGGAAGTCTGGTGTCTTGTTGAAGGAATATCCGCTGGTGTCGACGAAGTTAAACAAGCCGCCGCCAGCGCCAGGACCGTCGATGAAGGCGTTGCCGATGGTGCTAACCGCTGCGGTTCCTTGGTTGGTTGTTGAAACGCTTGAAAAGCCTCGTCCGCCGATCGTTGCTTGGGGCCCTTCCACCGAGAGGCCAAGAGCGAATTTGCCGCCGAAATCCTTGACCACCCGGAATCCGTACTGCCGTTCCCAGCTGAAACCAACTTGGTACTGCGAGTCAATGGTCATGGGCAGGACTTCGGTTCGGTTTGCGATTCCCTTTCTGGTTTCCGTCGCCAACGACCATTGCTGACCGCCGGTAAAAACCCACCCACTCTTAAGTGCGGCTTGCGCGTACAGAATCCGCTGGCGAAGAACGTAACTGTTGCTCTGTCGATTATTGGAAGTGACGCCTGCCCCGAGAAAGTCACCTTCCCAGTACCCGGTAAGCTTGGCGCTGCCAAGGTTGCTTTCAGCAAGCATCGAAAGGCGGCTCTGACGAGCGGTGAAGTTACTTTCATTAATGTGAGCCAGTGCATTCCCCTGATATGGAATGCTATTGAACGGCGTGTTGATGTCGGATGCATTCGCCCGTTGGCGAGTAACGGTTTCTGCCGCTACGAAACCGCCCGGCGTAAGCGTGACGCCTTTGAAATGAATGGCTGCCGGTGACTCGGACATAGTCTTCTGAGTCTCCTGCAGATTGACGACCGTGTTGGCTATCGTGCCTTGCAAGTCGGTCACATTGGTCTTCAACTCGGTGACGGCGGCCTGCTGTTGCGTGGCGCTGGCTTGAGCGGCGTCGGCTTTTCCGGCGGCATCGGTGGCGGTGGTCTGCGCCTGCTGGACCACCTGGTCCTTGCGACGCAGTTCGTCACGCAGTTCCTGCAACTGCTGTTGCTGCTGAGCGAGCGCGGCCTGCTGCGATGCTATGGCGTCTTTGAGCGCCTGCACGTCGGCCGCGGTGATGGTGGCCGATGCCGCGGGTACCTTCTTTTTCGATGTCTTGGGCGCAGCGGTTTGTGCAACCAATCCTGTCGCCAGCAATAACATTGCACAAAATGTCCATGCGGACTTCATTCTTTTCTTCTCCTTTTTTGTCGTGACGAATGATTCCTGGTCTCGAGTTTTATCTGACCTGCTTGATGGCTTCCTTCTCTTTGGCAACCACGTTATCCGGAAGCGGAGCGTAGGACAGAGCGGCGGTCATCTTCTGGCCGTCGGTCACCATCCAGTTGAGGAAATCGTTCAGGATTTTCCCCTTGGCCGGGTCTTTTGACGGCAGCGGAATCAGCAGCCACGTGAAGCTCGCGATCGGATAGGCATCCTTGCCGGGGGCGTTGGTGATCGAGACTCGGAAATCCGGGGGCATCTTTGGGGCGGAAGCAGCCGCCGCGCTAACGCTCTCGAGCGAGGCTTTGACGAAGGTCCCCGCCGAATTTCTGACGCTGCCGTAAGGAATGTTGTTCTGCACGGCATATATCAGTTCCACGTATCCGATCGAACCGGACATCTGGCGGATCAAACCCGATACCCCTTCGTTGCCCTTGTTACCGAGACCGACCGGCCACTTCACCGATGTGTCGGATCCCACTTGACTCTTCCACTCCGGGCTCACCTTCGAGAGATAGTCAGTCCAGATGAAAGTGGTTCCACTGCCATCGGAGCGGTGAACGACGATAATGTCCTTGTCGGGAAAGTTGACCCCAGGATTGACCGACGTGATGGCTTTGTCATTCCATTTCGAGATCTTGCCCAGGAAGATCCCTGCGAGGACTTCCGGCGTGAACTTCACTTCCCCGGTCACCCCAGGAATGTTGTAAGCCGGCACATCCGCGCCCAGCACGGTTGGAAGATTCAGGATTTTCGTCTTTGAATCCTGCAATTGCTTGTCAGTCATCGGCATGTCGCTGGCGCCGAAGTCCACGGTGCCGGCAGTGACCTGGCGAATCCCTCCGCCGCTGCCAATCGACTGGTAGTTGATCTCAACGCCGGAATGAGACTTGGAGTATTCGCTGAACCACTTCGAGTACATAGGGTATGGGAAGGTGGCGCCTGCTCCGCTGAGCGTGGTTTGCCCCAAAACTGGCGCGGCCAGTAACGCACACACACACAGAAGCACAAGTTTGCGCATCGCTAGATCATTCCTCCTCTTTGGATATATGAACTGGTTCTATCGGCGGAGTGTTAAAGGACGGTTACAAACGAGTAAATTTCTGGTGAATGACCGCGGGGCAGAAATGGAGTTGGGCGCGAGACATGGATTGTGCACTCCGGTTCGCAGCAGACAAGGTTCAGTGACTAGCGCGCAGGTGGGCGATTTCGCGGGGAAACAATGTGTTGCCAGGAAATTCACGTTGCAATCCGGCTAGAAGTTCCAAGGCTCGCGTGCGATCCTTCTCGCGCACGTATGCAATCGCTAGAAGGATGCGAGCGAACGGAGCGAGATAGTGGCCGTGTGCCGCGGTGGTTTGGAGATCAGCGATTCCGCCCTGCTTATCAGCGGGAAGACCTCCCATACGCAGAATCCATCGCACGGGCGCGGCCATGCTGCCGATGATGTACTTGCTGAAGCCGGTGGCGAGCAGCGCGTCGTAGCAGTCGTGGCAGACAGCAAGCAATTCCTGAGCGGAGGCGGAGGCCCGCTTGGTGTAGTGCAAGGACGCCAGATTTCGTTTCTCGATCAGCGCGGCATAATCCGCCTGCAATCCTGAGGAAAGCGTCAGGGCAAATAATGCGTCGCGGTCTTTGCGATCTTTGACCAGCTTTGCCCGTGCCAGCGTCTCAGAACGCATGATCGCATTCTGAAACCGATCGCGTAAGGCCGGGTCCGGAGTTAATTTGGGACGATCGACGAATGCTGCGTCGTTCTCGTAGAACTGCGCTTCCAGAACTCCCAGGCGGTTGAACTCAGAAAACAGGAATCCGGCCGCTTCGCTGACCGGACCCATGGGATCGTCAGGATGGAGCCTCTGCCAGGTCGAGAAGTCTTCCTGCGCTCCGCCAAAGTCGAGGTTATAGAGCCCGGTAAAGCCGCGGTCCAGGGGAGAAGCAGCGGTCGCTCCGGGAATGTCCTTCGCAAGCAGAGTGGGGCACAGGGCACAGCACGCTGCGAAGATTGCCGCCAAGACCCGACCTCGGGCATCTATTGCTTTACGCATGTTCCCTGTGATTGCGTTGGTCTATTATCGTTCAACTCCGTTTAGTTGCAATCAAAAGCTATTTGCACCACTACTAGTTCGATGACAGACGTAGCAGAAAATAACGCCCAGTTTGTAAATGTTGTGTCAAATCGGTTGAGAAGGATTGGCTTGGTTCGAGGGACTAAGACTCATGGCTGAAACTCGCTACGCTCCCGGATGGCCGGGCATTCCACCGCGCTGGACCTCAAGCGCCAAATCCGGCGTCGGCACGGCGCTCAATCAGCACAGCAAAGTCTGGTTTACGCTGAGCCACGGCATTCTCAACGAAGTCTACTTTCCGCGCGTGGATCAGGCGTGCACACGCGATATGGGTTTCATCGTGACCGACGGCCGCGAATTCTTTTCGGAAGAAAAGCGGCATTGCACGTTCGAGAACCGTCCCTGCGAACCCGGCATCCCGGTGTACGAGTTAACCAACACCGACATTTCTGGACGATACCGCATTCACAAAGAGGTACTCACCGATCCTTATCGCAACGTCGTCCTGCAGAAAGTCCGCTTTGAACCTTTGAAGGGTGCGCTCTCCGATTATCGATTGTTTGCCCTGCTCTCTCCGCATCTGGCCAATTGCGGATACGGCAACACGAGCTGGATCGGCGACTATAAAGGCTTCCCCATGTTTTTCGCCCAGCACGATGGCACGACGCTGGGCCTGGCTTCTTCGGCGCGGTGGAGGAAGATGTCCGTCGGATTTGTCGGCGCGTCCGACGGCTGGCAGGACATCTCTCAACATTTCCAGATGGAATGGGAATATACGCGAGCCGAGAACGGCAACATCGCATGCACGGGAGAAGTCGACCTCGTAGCGTGCAAAGGCGAATTCGTTTTGGCATTGGGCTTCGGCTCGATGTGGACCGAAGCTGGGCAGCAAGCGCGATCCAGCTTGTTCGAGGACTACGATGAGGTACGCGTCCACTATATCTCGCAGTGGAAGAATTGGCACGAAAAGCTGCTGAAACTGGATGAGCCGCGGCGACAGAACGACCTGTATCGTACTTCGACTTCGGTATTGCGTACGCACGAGTCGAAGGACTTCCTCGGTGGGATCATCGCGAGTTTATCCATTCCCTGGGGATTCAACAAAGGCGATGAGGATCTGGGCGGATATCACCTGGTTTGGCCGCGCGACCTGGTTGAGACCGCGGGTGCGTTGCTCGCGGCTGGGGCGGTCACTGACGCGGTCCGGGTGCTGCGGTATCTCGAAGCCACGCAGGAGGACGCGGGCAATTGGGCGCAGAACCTCTGGCTTGATGGGCGCCCGTACTGGAGCGGCATCCAGATGGACGAGACGGCCTTCCCCATCCTTCTGATCGATCTGATGCGACGCGAAGCGCCGGACGCTCTGGGAAAGCTCGATCGCTGGTGGCCGATGGTGCGTAAGGCGGTTAGCTTCATCATTCGCAACGGCCCGGTCACGCAACAGGACCGATGGGAAGAGGACGCCGGATATTCTCCGTTTACGCTGGCGGCGGAAATTTCTGCGCTGCTGGCTGGGGCGGAAATTGCAGACCTGACCGGCCATCCCGACCAGGCGCAAACCATGCGCGACGCGGCCGACGCTTGGAATGACAACATCGAGCGCTGGACTTATGCCACCGGTGGTGACTTGGCGCAACAGCTTGGGATCTCGGGATATTACGTGCGCATTGCGCCTCCGGATACCGACGGCGCGGCGTCACCGACGCAGGGATTCGTTCCCATCAAGAACAAACCTCCGGGACAGGATGGACAGAGCGCATATCACATTATCAGCCCCGACGCGTTGGCACTGGTGCGGTTCGGACTGCGCGCCGCCGATGATCCGCGGATCGTGAATACGCTCCGCGCGATCGACGCCTTGCTCGCGGTCGAACTGCCGCAGGGGCCGTGTTGGTATCGCTACAACGGGGACGGCTACGGTGAACATAAAGACGGGTCGGCCTTTGATGGCACAGGGATTGGGCGTCCCTGGCCGCTTTTGGCGGGCGAACGGGCGCATTTCGCTTTAGCGGGCGGACACCGGGATGAGGCCGAAGCCATGCTGACTGTGATGGAGAATTCTACCGCAGGCCACGGCCGCCTACTTCCGGAGCAAGTTTGGGACGCGGCTGACATTCCGGCTCTCGAATTATTCCGGGGAAGGCCTACCGGTTCGGCTTGTCCGCTGGTCTGGGCCCATTCGGAGTACATCAAGCTGCGGCGCTCGATCCGCGACGGCAAGATCTTCGATCAGCCTCCACAAACGGTGCAGCGATATCTGAAGGAGAAACACGTCCGGCAAATTTTCGGCTGGAGATTCAACAACAAGACCCGCAGCGTTCCACGCAACAAAACTCTGCGTATCGTTCTACTCTTACCGGGGCGGGTGCGCTGGACAATTGACAACTGGACGACAGCGCACGACTCAGACACGCGTGACACCGGGCTGGGGATTCACGTGTTGGATCTGCCGACGGCTTCCCTGCCGCCCGGAACAGAGGCCGTCTTCACCTTCCTCTGGCCAGGCGAGAATCGGTGGGAGGGGACGGATTACCGAGTAAGAGTGGAGTAATGTCGAGCCCACCCATTGACATGTGGAGTACATGAAAGTATGTTATTAACATGTCAAAAATGATCCAGCTCCGCAATGTTCCTGATGCCTTGCACCGACGACTGAAAGCTCGGGCTGCTCTGTCAGGAATGTCTCTATCCGACTATCTGCTGTCGGAAATCAGAGAAATCGCTGAGCGGCCAACTATGGCGGAGATGGCGGAGCGACTGAGTCAACGAGAGCCTGTCTCCGTTCCCATCGATACGGCCCGATTAGTGCGTGAGGAGCGAGACTCGCGTTGATTGTCCTGGATGCCTCGGCGGCAATCGATTGGCTCATTCAAAGCCCTGCTGGACATCTGATTGGGCAAAGAATTCGCGCTCGAAACGAAACGATTCACGCTCCTCATCTTTTCGATATTGAAGTATTGCAGGTCCTAGGACGCCTCGCGCGGCGAGGAGTGATTTCCGATCAGCGCGCTGATATCGCGGTTCAGGACCTGCTGAACCTGCGAATTGTCAGATATCCGCTCTTCATCCTGTTACAGCGGGTCTGGCAACTTCGCCAAAACCTGACAGCGTACGATGCGGCCTATGTTGCTTTAGCGGAACGACTCCGAGCGCCGTTGCTCACAAGGGACGCTGGGATCGCGGGCGCCTCCGGCCATAGCGCTCGAGTCGAGTTGTTCTGACCGGAACCTTATGCCAACGATATCTGCGGTGCGATCTGTTTGCCCAAACTGCGGCAAGGTCGGTTGACTTGCGCCATTAACCTCGCATGCCTTCAATCGGTTGGGTACGCCTCACTCTTCTGCGTTCGCGTAGCACAACTCAACCACGGTGCAGTCATCGCTCAAGGGATTCCCGGCGCAGAACTCCGTGACCGCCGAGAAGATACCTTCCAACGTCGGAGACTTGGAGGCCGCAGCTTCGAGCCGAGAATCTTCGAAGAAATCGCCCATCGCATTTTCTGCTTCCGTGACACCGTCGGTCACCAGGATGAACCGGTCGCCGGACTTCATCTGGCAAGTAGCGCTTTCGAAGGTGGCATCGGCGAGCAATCCGACCGGGACATTCCCATGCGTGGGACGGATGACTTCACCGGCACATACCAGCAACGGCGGGACATGACCGCAGTTCACGTATTCAAGTTCACCGTCGCGCCGCAGGCGCGCCAGCAGCATGGTGGCATACTTTTCACCGACGAGCTTGTCGGTGAAGAAGCGATTCACGACGGACACTACGTTCAGCAGCGGCATGCCCGCGCTCAGATGCGAATAAATCATCCCCTGTAGAGTGGAAGCAAGCAGTGCGGCCGAGACGCCTTTGCCACTGACATCAGCCAGCACCACGGCCAGGCCGTCTTTGGTGTTTACCGCGTCAAAAAAGTCGCCACCGATTTCTTTGCAAGACAGGTTCCTGCCCCGGAGGCGGGCGAAAGGAACTTCGGGGATTTTCACCTGCATCAACAACTGCTGAATGCTGGCCGCAATCGTGAGCTCCTGCTGATAGCGGCGGGCTTCTTCTTCCGCCTGCACCAGCCGCGCGTTTTCGATCAGCGACGCAGCTTCTGTCGCGATCGCGTGCAGGATGTCCTGGCTGACGCTGCTGATGTCGCGGGAGGCGAAGCGCGAATCGACGTAGAGAACGCCCATCGCTTGCGCGGCAATTCCTGGCGCGGGAGTCTGTGCGTCGCGGGTCTGTTGCACCTGCATTTTGCGCAGGGGGATGCACACGACCGTCCGCAGATCATAGGCGACAATGCTCTGCCGTCCGGAAAGATCGAGCGATTGGCTGGTATCGGTCAGCAGAAATTCAGAATTTGACCGCATCGATTCTTCAAGAATCGAGTGTGAAATCGTCTTGTCGTCGAGCAGCGGCTCTTTTTTGGAATTACGCCCCGCTTTGAGGCTCAGCTTACCGTCCTCGTCCTTGAGAAAAACGTAGGCGCGCTCGGCCTTGGTCAGTTCCAAGGTCACATCGAGCATGGTGATCAGAATTTCGTCGAGGACGCCCGCGGTGTTCAGCTTGCGTGCGGCTTCGAGGAACAGGCGCAAAGTTTCCAGTTCCGTGGTCTCGGGCTTGATCCCGCCGATGACCGAGATCTGGCTTAGGAATTCGCGGGCGGTATTGGAAGTCGCATGGGCAGGATTAAAGAGAATGTAGGCCGAATCACGCGCACCGAATTCCAGCCGATCGCCGCGCTCCAGTTTCTGGCGCTGGATGCGCTCCCCGTTCACGAACGTGCCATGCTTGCTGCCCAGATCTTCGATGAAGAATTCCTGACCCTCCTGCATGATCTGAGCATGGTCGCGCGAGACTCGCGGATCGGCGATGACGAGGTCCTTATCCACCTTGCGGCCGACGGTGAACGGAGTGCGATTCAGAACGATATTCTTCTGCTCGCTACCCTGCACAAACACAAGGGCGGGAAACACTCCGGAGCCGGAGCTGTGATGGCTTTGGCTGATTGTATTGAGGGCCATGGGCTAGCGGGCAAAAAAGCGTGCTCGGCGCGTCGTTCGCCGCAACGCGGTCGAGTCCAACTCAGCAACCAGACTACTCTGACGCCGCGCCATGCCGCAAGCCATGTGCATCAGACTCGCGAGCTAGTTTACAAGTCGTTCGGCTTGCCCCTGACTCACTGCAATGCGGCTCGATCCGAATCGAGTAAGACATTTCTGGAAATCAGCAGCAGTCCGTATGTTGTTATAGGAATCGCGAAGCTGGGATAGAACGGCAGTCCCCAGGCTTTCTGAACGGTGGTGCCGGGCAAGAACGCCAGCGCTATCACCAGGCAGGCCGCGGTCAAAAATGGAAAGCCGATCGACCCCGCAGTTATCCAGCAAAAGAACTTCGACAAGTGACTCTTCTGCAAGAGTTCTTGTCTCGCGCGGAGCGCCATCATGACTCCAGGCAGGAGCAGAAGCTGATTGTAAGGCGCGAACATGGGGATGACCACTAGAGTCGTCGCCAGCGTGAAACACAGCAACCACTGGAACGCGGGAGTCTCCTCACTGGCGCGCCGGTTTCGCCAGGCAAAGAAGAGAACCATGCCAACCAATACTACCGAGGCGATTCGCGCGTAGAGAGGCGGGAGAAAGCCATTGAGCAACGAATTTCCACCGCCGGTGTAGCGGTAGTAATCCTTCATGGCCGCGCGGAATTCAGAGATCCAGCCGGGCAGCAGAAACTCTCCTGCGACGACAAGAACAGCCATGCTGATAACAAAACTCCACAGCACGCGCTGCCGCTCACGCCAGTTGCCCAGCAACCATATGCATAACCAAAGGATCAATAAGAAAACCAATTGGGGCTTGATCGAAGCTGTCGCCAACAATATGCCCGCCAGCACGAATCGCCGGCGGATAATCGCATACATCGCTCCCGCAATCAGAGCAACTACTAACACAGTCAGCTGCTGCAGCCTTAGCCCCTGGATCGCGGGAAAACAACCCAGGGTCAGCAGGATCGCGATAACCGTCACCGCTCTTGAGAGCCGCCATCTAAGCGTGCCCAACCATAGCGGGACTGACATCGTCGTGAGAACGAGAAACAGCCAGAAAACGATCCTGTGCACAGTCGGGAACGGCAGCGTTACCGTTGGAGCCAGCATCAGGACCACATAAATTGGATAGGCAAAACCCTGCTGGTCTATCGGATCATTCTTGCGCGTCGGGTCGAGGGGCCGTCCGTAATATCCGACCTGAATCTCGCGAGTGATTTCGGCCGTATAGGGATCCCGGTGGTGCACCAGCAATTCGCGCGCACCCAGCCAGCGGGGATAGAGATCAGAGAGATTTCCCCGGGGAGCGTCACGCTCGGCCGACTCCGCCATTTGATGGGGCACTGCGATGCTCTGCACCCATATCCACATGGACGCAGCCAGCAATAGCGATCCGATAACAAGATAGAACTGTCTAAGCATTCGCGACCAGTGGCGGCCGAGGAAGTGGCTGTTCTTTCAAGCGCCGCAAATGCCGAACCTCGGCTATCAGGACAAAAAGCCACCACAAAACAAACACGGCCATCAGGTTGATTCTCTGCCAGCGCATCCAGAGAAGAAACCATAACGGACTTATCAATAGCGGAACGGCCGGCGCAATGAGTGATTTGCAGTCCGGCGGTCTTTCGAAGCTGCAGTTCACGATCACGGCAAGCGGCACGACCAACAAGGAAAGGTCATAACTGTTCGTGCTCAATCCCACCAGAGGCGCAGCCATAACCGCGCTAGCGAAGCAGAGCCGGAACAACGCTTTGTCTTGCGCATATTTCCGCAGGGCGGCAACCGTCATCAGCAGTGCGGCCGAACTGGCCGCCACGACAACCGGCACAGCCGAACCGATCTTCTGCGCGAAAGGCCAACCAGCAAGCAATCCGAATAAACTGGGGAGTTGCCTGGGAGGAATTCCTCCAAATGCGGGCTGCGAAACCACGCGCCATGCATATGCCGGATAATCCAGCAATCCTTTCCAACCAACCAATCCAAACGAAATCAGCACCGCGGCTAAACCTGATGCGGCGAATCCCAGGATGAATCTTCTACCGCGCCAAACCGTGAGGACGAGTGCCAGAGGAAGGATCAGATGGTACTTGAAGAGGCCAAAGCCGAGCCAGCATCCGGCAAGAAAGTCGGCATCGCGATCCAGCGCTCGAAAACTCAGAGTGACCACTAGCAACAGCAGGATCGCATCCTGGCCTTGGTGAAAATTTGCAAACACAGGGAAAAATGCCAGACCAAGCAGGACCATCTGCCAGACAGGAATCGATTCCAACGAGAGCAGAGAATTCTTCAGCAGCCTGGCCACGCCAAAAAGGATCGCGAGATTGATCAGGTTCCAGGCGACAAATGCGTGCGAATAGGACAAGAACGTCAATGGAAGGAAGAACAAGGCTTCAAAGGGCGGGTGAATGTATGGTAGCGGTCCACGACGAATATCCGAGTTTCTGGCAAACTCGGACTGGACCGCCAGTTGCGCATTGGATTGGTACAATTGCGCTCCCTGTCCCTCGCGCAGGATCTTGCCGGCGGTATAGAAAACGGTGAAATCCGGGTCGCCGCGGGCAATGCGGTCACAAACTCGCCAGAGAAAAAAACCGTGCGTCGAGATGATGGCGGCCACAAAAATCCACAAAAGCGCTTTTCGTTGGCGCCACAGGGTGGTGGCCGACTTTTGGTCAGTGCTCAGAGCGGTAGGCGATTCTAACGCGCCGGCACCCTATGTCGCTATGATTGCGGTGGCACCGCACTGCTGAAATTACCGGCATTTCGCCCCAAAGAACGGGTTTTGGGGGTTATGAGATCAGAATTGGGGTGGCATTCACCCGGTTACTGATGATTCGTTCCTGATATGCAAGAATTTGTCACTTTTGGCCCAATTGCAGTTATGATTAGCCTGTCGAGTGGTGGCGCGATTGGCGCAGGAGTCCCCAGCCTGGCCTCCCAAGAACCATTCCCTATCGACCATTCAAATAAGGCTGGCAGGAGAAAAGGACAATGTTCAAAGAGCTTGCATGCAAGCTATGGTCTGAGCAGGAAGGGCAGGACATCGCCGAGTACGCGGTGATGCTGGCGGTAATACTCGTGATTGTCGTCGGAACCATCCGCTTGATCGGGTCCAATGCCAATAACGTGTTCTCCAACGTAGCCAGCTCGATACACTAGCAAGATTGACAGAAGTCGCAGAACAGGTCATGTACACCCGCCGGGCTAGCGGTTGTATGAGTCCGTCTCAGGAAAAAGCATGAATCGCACACGCTTGTTAATGATTGGAGTTCTGGCGCTCGCTGCGGGACTGCTTGCGGCAGTTTACGTCTACAAAAACCTGCAGCCGAAGAGTGGCATGCCTGCCGACATGGCGCAGGTTATGGTCGCGGCCAACGATCTGCAGGTGGGAGCCAGGGTCGAGGATCATGACATCAGGATCATCCAGATTCCGAGTTCCGACATGCCGCCCGGAGCGCCGCGTAAGAAAGCAGATGTGATAGGCCACGGTGTGATCATCCCCATTTCGAAAGGCGAGTTCATCCTTCCCAACCGGCTGGCGGGCGAGAATGCCGGATCGGGACTGCCGGCCCTGATTCCGCCCGGCATGCGTGCCGTGTCGGTGCGGGTGAATGAAATAGTCTCGGTCGCGGGATTCGTAACTCCGGGCACGCGGGTCGATGTTCTTCTGACCGGCGCACCGACTGGTTCGGGCGAGCAGCAAACCACCACGGTTTTGCAGAACGTGGCGGTACTGGCGTCGGGACATACTCTGGAGCGGACATCCAGCGGGGAGGCGCAGAATACCGCCGTCATCACGCTGCTGGTCACGCCCGATGATGCTCAGCGCTTAACCCTCGCCAGCACCGAGGGGCACATCCAACTGGCGCTGCGCAATCCGCTCGATACCAAACAGGATGATGTGCCGGCCTCCAATTCGAGAGGCTTGTACCGCGGGTTACCCGTTCCAGCGGCTGTGCACAGCCCGGTTCGCCACGTTGTTCCTGCCAAACCTCCGACGACCGCCCCATCCACCGGCGTTAGCATCGAGGTCTACCAGGGCGACAAGAAACAAGAAGTGAAATTTCCAGATGAGGGCTCTGATACCAAGTGATGCGGAAGGGGCCCATTCTGAAAGCCGCCTTGATCGACCGGAAGTTTCCTCATACGGAGATCCATCGGAACATGAACGTTTGCAAGACTGTGCTCGGGACGTTGCTGCTCGCGGTTACGTCATTCGCTCCGGCGTATTCCGAAATCATGCAGCAGCCCGACAGTGGAGCACAGGCCCCAGGCCCTCCTCCCAGCGGCACGCAGACGACGACTCTGCCGGCTCAAGCTCCCGCACAGGGTTCTGCGCCGTTGCGCGTGATGGTCGGCAAGTCGCTGCTGATCAATACGACCGAGCGATTGAAACGGATCGCGCTAACCGATCCCTCGATTGCCTCGGCCCAAGTGATCACCCCGACGCAGATTCTGGTTCACGGCCGGACTCCGGGTGAAATTTCTCTGCTGATTTGGGATGAACTGGAACGCTCGCGCAGCTTCGATCTGCGTGTGGATGTGGACGTTAGCTCTTGTGCCGAAGAGGAACATCGGGTGTTCCCCGATGAACAAATCACGGTGACGCCTTCGCGAGCCGCTATTGTTCTCTCGGGCCATGTTTCCACCGAGGACGTCTCCAAACGTGCTGCAGAACTGGCCAGCGCATATTCGCCAAAAGTAGTGAATGTCCTCACGTTCGGACCGGTGGGCGCGCAGGAAGTCCTGCTGCAGGTCAAGTTCGCAGAGGTCGACCGAACCGCATTGACGCAACTAGGGGTGAATTTCGTTTCCACTGGCGGCGGCAATACGATCGGCACGGTCACGACCGGACAGTTCGGAGGCTTCGGGACTCAGACCTTAACGCCAAGCAAGACTCCTACGGGCACAACGACCACCGCCACCGGCGAGACCCTCAATAACGTCCTGAACCTATTCCTGTTTCGTCCCGACATCAACTTCGGCGCTGTGATCGAAGCACTCCAGACGAAGAACCTTTTGCAGATCCTCGCCGAGCCCAATCTGATTGCCGTGAATGGCAAAGAAGCCACTTTCCTCGCGGGCGGTCAATTCCCTTTCCCGATCGTGCAGCCGGGAAACGGGTTTACCGCGGTGACGATTTCTTTCAAGGAATTCGGCGTGCGGTTGCAGTTCACCCCCGTTATTACGCCGAATGGCTATATTCACTTGAAGGTCGCACCCGAAGTGAGCACACTGGACTTCGCCAATGCCCTGACCATTTCCGGATTCACTGTGCCCGCGTTGAGTACGCGCCGGGCAGAAACAGAGTTCGAATTGCAGGACGGGCAGAGTTTCGTAATCGCGGGATTGATGGATAACCGGGTGACCGATATCTACAACAAGATTCCGGGGCTGGGCGACATCCCGATCCTGGGCAATTTCTTTCGTAGCAAGAGCCTGCAGAAGAGCAATTCCGAACTCATGGTGCTGTGCACCGTGAGGCGGATCTCTCCCAGCAACGAACCGGCTACAGGACCGAAGTTGCCGCAGCCATACCTGGATCCGGCGAAGTTCGATAAGAGCAAGTAGTTCGGGGACACGGGATTCCGTGTAATAGCAAGGTCACATGCCAGAGCTATCTGTCGTCATTGTCGCTACCGATAACGAGCAGCGCGCATTGCTGCAGGTGCTGGTGGATGGCACCAGCGTGGCGCGGACGGTGCATACCTGCACCAATTTTCCCGTGGCGGGCGCTGATCCGGTAACGCGGCGGGTGCGGGCGGCGAATCCCGATGTGATCCTGGTCGACATTCCAGGCGACAACTCCCAATTCGCTCTGCGCGCAATTGAGCTTCTTCACCAGGAGGTGCCCGAAAGTGCGATTTTTGCGATCGGCAACCTCAACCAGCCTCAGGTGATCGTCAACGCCATGCGAGCGGGCGCGCGTGAATTTATCGAGCGGCCTACGAACACGACAGACTTGCTGGAGGCATTCGTCCGGCTCACGACGGCCCAACGACGAAGCCGTCAGGAGGGCTTGCGCGGCAAAGTCTATTCCGTAATCAATGCCAAGGGTGGAAACGGGGCGACGACAGTCGCTGTGAATCTGGCGCTGGCGCTCCAGTCGGCTTACGGACAGACGGCGCTGGTCGATCTGGCGCCGCTCGGCCACGCGGCCTTGCACATGAATTTGAAGCCGGCGTTCACTGTCGCCGATGCGACCCGCAACCTGCACCGCATGGACTCTTCCCTGCTCGAGAGCTTCATGACCCGCCACACCGGCGGGTTGCAACTGCTCGCGGGAACGAACATCCCGGCTGCGATGGATCCGTCTACCGCTGAGTTCGTTCGTCTGTTCGACATGCTGGTGACGCATTATCGCTACGTGGTCGTCGATTCTTCCTCGCGCTTCGATGCTGCCACACGGCTCATAGCCAGCCTGTCGGAAAATGTTCTGCTGGTGGCCTGCAGCGATGTCGCTTCTCTTTGGAGCGCGGCCAGAGTGCAACAGTATCTGGGAGAGACGGGCAGTCGGGAACGGGTTCGCCTGATTTTGAATCGCTTTCGCAAAGTTCCGGGTTTCAGCGAAGCCGACGCCGAAACGGCTGTTGGGGCAAAAGTATTGTGGCGGGTTCCCAACCAGTATTTCGCTATTTCCAGCGCCATCGATCGCGGCACACCGGTGATGGATCAGCGGAATTCCGAAATCGCCCGCTGTTTCGCCGGATTGGCACAGGAATTGACCCGCAACGATGCTGACGTAAAGCGCGCAGCATGGTCGCTATTCAAGTCGGTATAGAGTTTAAGGCGCCATGGCAAATACTCAATCCTTCGAGCGGACCGATATCCAGCAGGTAAAAGCCGACCTGCACCGAAAAGTTCTCGACCGCCTCGACCTGGAGAAACTGGGCAAGACTTCGGGTGATTCGGCGCGGGACGAAGTGTTGGTCGTCATCCGTTCCGTCGTGAATGGCGAAGTCGTACCCCTCAGCTTCGCCGAACGCGAGCGGCTTTCGCGGGAAATCCTCGACGAGATCTTCGGCCTTGGCCCGCTGGAGCAGTTGCTCAAAGATCCCAACGTCTCAGACATTCTGGTCAACCGCTACGACCGCGTCTACGTTGAGAAGGCCGGTAAACTCGAACTGACCACGTTGTCGTTTAAGGACAATATCCACTTAATGCAGATCATCGAGCGCATCGTCTCCCGGGTGGGCCGCCGTGTCGATGAATCGTCTCCGATGGTGGATGCCCGCCTTTCTGACGGCTCTCGTGTAAACGCGATTATTCCGCCGCTCGCTATCGATGGACCTTGCCTCTCGATTCGCCGCTTCGGACGCGATCCGGTCACAGCCCGCCAGATGATCGAGAACCAAACCCTGACCGAGTCGATGCTGGAATTGCTTTCGTCCATGGTAAAAGGCCGGTTGAACTTATTGGTCTCGGGCGGCACGGGCGCCGGAAAAACGACGCTCCTCAATGTGCTCTCGGGCTACATTCCCAACTCGGACCGCATCGTCACCATCGAAGATGCTGCCGAACTTCAATTGAAGCAGCAACACGTTGTGCGCCTGGAAACGCGGCCGCCGAACATCGAAGGCAAAGGCGCCGTGCGCCAGCGGCAGCTGGTGATCAACAGCTTGCGTATGCGTCCAGATCGAATCGTGGTCGGCGAGGTCCGCGGCGAGGAAGCCTTTGACATGTTACAGGCCATGAACACCGGCCACGAAGGATCGTTAACGACGGTGCACGCGAACTCGCCCCGTGACGCCATGGCCCGTGTCGAGAACATGGTCTCGATGGCCAACCTGAATATTCCCGAGCGCGCAGTGCGGCATCAGATTGCTTCCGCGGTTCATGCGGTGGTGCAGATTGCGCGCCTTTCCGATGGCACGCGCAAGGTCATCACAGTTTCGGAGATTACCGGGATGGACAACGAGAGCATCGCAATGCAGGACATTTTCACCTTTGATCGCACCGGGATCGACGAAAATGGCAAGGTCCGAGGCGTGTTCCGTGCGACTGGCATCCGGCCGCAGTTTGCCGAGCGGTTGGCGACCTCGGGAGCGCGCTTACGTCCGGCTCTTTTTGAATCGAAGGCTGAGGTGTAGGCTTCCGATATGGCTGCCAAACTCATGGCGCTCCTGGTTCTGGTGATCGTCGCCTTCGCGACGTTTGCCGTGGCGTGGCTGTTCGACCGGCGCAACTCGCGCGCCCGCGTCATCAAAGATCGATTGGCCGCGGAGCGCAAGGCGCCGGAGCGCCCCCCCGAAGAAGAACTTGCCCTGTTGCGAGACGAGCAACTCAGCCAGATCCCCGCTCTTGACACCTTCCTTCGGCGTTCCTCGCGAGTCTCCGACTTGCAGAAGATGCTGGCGCAGGCGGACATGTCTTTGCGCGTGACTAATTTCCTGGGAATTTCCGCCTTGACCGGGGTTGCGGCGACGATCATCACATATGTCCTCAGCAAGCGCGTCGAGGTAGCGTGGATCGCGCTGTTGGTCGGCTTTGTACTGCCTTACTCCTACGCTTCGATCCGGCGCAACAAGCGTTTCGAAAAATTCGAAGAGCTTTTTCCGGAAGCCATCGATACTCTTGCTCGCGCAGTCCGCGCCGGACACGCCTTTACTACTGCACTGGAGATGATCACCGCCGAGGTTTCCGAGCCGGTGTCTGGAGAATTCCGCCAGCTCTACGAAGAACAGAAATTTGGCATGCCGGTGCGGGATGCGCTTCTGAACTTGACCGAGCGCATGCCACTGGTCGACGTGAAATTCTTCGTCACCGCCGTGATGTTGCAACGCGAAACCGGTGGCAATCTGGCGGAGATCCTGGACAATCTGTCATATGTAATTCGGGAACGCTTCAAGATTCAGCGGCAGGTGCGGGTGTACACCGCCCAGGGTCGGCTCACGATGGCATTGCTGATGGGCATGCCTCCCATCATTGTCACGACCATGTTGCTGCTGAATCCCAGCTTCATTCGCCCTTTATTTTCCGATCCCATCGGCCACTTTTTGCTGGTCGCGGGAATCACCTTGCAGACGATCGGGTATTTTGTGATTCGAAAAATCATCCGAATTCAGGTGTAGTCCAGTTATGACGCCGTCTCTGGCTCTCGTTATCGTTGTATTCCTGACCGTCGTGGCGGCGGTGTTCGCTTTCGGCGCTGCGGTGGTCACGCCCAGCTCAGTACTGGGCGCGCGTCTGCGCGCTTTGGGCAGCCAGCAACCGCGACAGCCCGAGAACAAACCGGCGATTCGCGAACGCATCGAGCAGGCCCTCGACCCGATCAGCAAGGCGATCCCGCTTTCCCCGGCCGACGTTTCCCGCACTCGCCGCTGGCTGATTCAGGCAGGATTCCGGGATGCCATCGACGTCAACTACTACTTCGGCGCCCGGATCTTAACCGCCGCAGTCGGATTCCTGGCGGTTGCGCTTTGGAGCGGGTTCGTCAATCCTCCGCTGCTCATTGGCATCACGGCGCTCGGATTTCTGCTGCCGCGCTTCATGATGAAGCGTATGATTCGTAACCGCCAGAATCGCATTCGCCTGGGACTGCCCGACGCGCTCGACCTGACCGTCATCTGCGTCGAAGCCGGCCTGGCGCTCGATCAAGCGCTGATGCGCGTAGGCCAGGATCTTCATCACGCCCACCCTGATCTGAGCGACGAATTCCACTTCGTAAACCTCGAGATGCGGGCGGGCAAACCGCGCGCCGAGGCCTTGCGTAATCTCGTGGAGCGAACCGGTGTTGACGATATCCGATCTCTGGTTGGTACACTGATTCAGACAGACCGCTTCGGCACGAGCGTTGCTCAGGCCCTCCGGGTGCATTCCGACTCCCTCCGCACGGAACGCAGGCAGCGTGCCGAAGAGCAAGCAGCAAAGACTACGATCAAGATGGTTCCCCCGCTGGTGATCTTTGTTCTGCCGTCGATTATCTTCGTCACGATTGGTCCTGCTGTGATCGAGCTCATTCGGCAGCTGGGACCGATTTCGGGCGGACGGTAGCAAGATCCCGAATCTTTAGGACACGGGGCTGGAATGGTTTTTTCCCCCTCTAACGGGCAGGCCTTCAATCGCACACGCCAGGCACATCTCGCCACGGCTCTTGCCGTCGCTAATACACACTGGAGTCGTCTTCGCGGCCTGCTGGGCCTCGGCACCGATGACTTCCGTAACGGCTCCGGGCTTTGGATTGTCCCCTGCCACGGCGTGCACACGCTCGGCATGGGCTTTCCGATTGATGTGCTCTATCTGGATGATGGATTGAAAGTTGTAGGCATCCAACCTGATGTGCGGCCCTGGCGTTTCACTCCGGTGTTGCGCAGTGCCGCGTCAGTACTGGAACTCCCGTGTGGCACCGCGGCCGAAACAAAAACCGCCGTCGGCGATACAATTGAGATAACCCTCCCCAAGGATTGCACTCAGCTTCCCGCATGAGCCCGACTGTCGAACTCGAAAAAGCGGTCCCTGCCCGCGACGCGGCCCCGAAGTTGCTCGTGAAATGGTCCTCGCGCTGGGAGGAGTTCGTCGGCTCCATCAGGCCTGCGCTCACGCGCTCAGAAGCCCGGCTTGCAGGAGAGGCCCCGTTTGGCCTGATTCCTTTGCGGATCATGGTCCCCTCCTACGTCTTGGAGGCTTTCCTGATCGCCGCTGCAATCTTTGTGAAGGTGAAGATCGATGAATTGCAGCCATACATCGCGCCCAGAATCTCCAGCCATGATGTGATCTATTACAGCGGCGACGAGCTGCCACGCACCCAGGATATCGGCGGCGCAGAAGCGGGTCGTACCGGAGAGGCAGGCGGCGAAGAGGCGCGCCATCGCACGCAAACCATCAAGGTGGCACGCGGCGGCTCGCTTGTGCCCAAGGTGGTGGATGCGCCGAACTTGAAACTGCCTTCGTCAAGCGATGCGGTCGCTAATTTATTGGCGATCAGGCCAGATCCTGGTCCGCCACCGTCCGAAGGACTGCGCTCGACACGCTCTGCGCCGAATCTGACCGCGACTCTTGTCGCGCCGGCTCCGAACGTCATTCGCGATTACACGCGGAATGGAGTCCGGCTTGATCCGGTGATCGCTCCCGCGCCCTCGGTAACGCGTGACCAGCCACTTACGGCGCCCAGTCTCAGCACGACGCTGGTTCCACCCGCACCGAATGTCTCGAGCGATCACACACTGGTCGCCCCAGCCCTGGCACCGGCAGTGATTCCTCCCGCGCCTGCAGTGTCGCGCGATCATCCTCTGGTTGCACCGGCGTTGGATCCGTCCGTCGCACCGCCGACGGAGAACGTCCGGCGTGATCCGTTCCGGGCCGGTCCAGTGTTCGCCGCCAACGTGGTACCCCCGCCTGCTCCTGCCGCGGTAAGCCGTCAGCTTTCCGCTGCGCCGATTCAGACCATGGATCCGTCAGTCGTCCCTCCGCCAGTTTCGGCGCCGGAACGAGCGGATGTACGACGGTCCAAGCTCAACTTGCCTGCGCCTGCTGTGGTCGCGCCACCAACTTCGACCGACGTCAGGGCTGACATGCGGCGCCTGACCGGCGCCACTCCTCCCGATCCATCGAAAGCAGTAGCGCCACCGCCGCCGTCACCCTCGGCCAGCGGATCTGTCATGAGCAACTTGATCGGCCGAATTTTCGGCCCCACCGAAGTGGTCGCACCTCCGCCAGCCTCGGTGAATGTGAAGGGAACGTCCAGCGGATCGCGGCCCAGCCTACCCGATAACGTTGCACCTCCGCCGGCTTCTGTATCGGCCGACGGTGGCGGCAGTCCGCGAGGGAGTCGTAACGGTTCGGGCGCGTCGCTCACTCCGAACGTTGTGGCTCCGCCTCCCTCAGTCGGTTTGAACGGAGGCACGGGAACTCCGTCCCGCAGAGCGGCTGCGCCTTATGTTGGAAATCCTAGCGTGGTTCCGCCGCCGCCCGCTCTCGCTGGGATCGGCGGGGGCAGTGGAAAAACCGGCGGTGCCGCAGGAGCAGCCGGCGGACGACTGCTGGCAGATAACGTTGTGCCTCCTCCTCCCTCGGTTGGAGGGGGTACCAGTACGACAGGGTCGGGACTCGGGCGAAAAGGACCTGGCTTGGGGGCACCTCTTGATGCAGGATCGGGCTTGGCACCTGCCACGAACGGCGGCAGCGGGAAAGATGCCGGCACTGTAATGTCGAGCCAACCGGGCACGAAGATCGGAGTGCCCCCCGACCCGAAAAGTGGATTGCTCGCCATGTCGCCAGCGGGTGGCGACAAGCCAGGCGTAGGCGGAACGGGCGGAGGCACTGGCATCGGGCGGGGCAATGGTCCGGGCAGTGGCATGACTGGCGCTGGAACTGGTGCGGGGAGGACTGGTGCGGCGCGAGGCTCCGATCCTAACGCTCACGGCGGTATCTCTCCTGCCAACGGTCCCGGCGGTGCGGGCAATATTCCATCCGGCAACCCCGCGGTACCCGGAGTCGATATCAGCGGCGGCAATGGGATTGTCACGCTTCCCAGCTTCGGCTCGGATCCGTCAGGCAACACCCCGGCGACGCCGGGCCGCTCGTCGGTGAGCCAGCAAAAGAAAACCCTCGGTGTAACGATTGTGGCAACCGCTGGTTCCGCCGGAGCTTTCGAGCCATACAAGAATCTTCTTCACGGCGAGAAATACACTACCTATTTCGACACGACACTGGGCACGGTTGTCATGGAATTTTCAGATGAAGCGGATACAACTCATGCCTTTGGAGGAACCCTCACCTCTCCTACCGCTCTGCGCACCGATCTTCCCGAGGGCTTGCCGCGTGTACGGATGGTCATCACCTGCACTCTCGATGCTTCGGGAAACGTAAAGAATCCGCGTGTGCTCGATCCCGGACCCGCTGAAATGACGGCCAAGGTACTGGCCGCCCTTCGCAGTTGGAAATTCCAGCCTGCAACGCGAAATAACCAGCCGCTGGAAGTCACTGCTATCCTCGGCTTCGGCATCGATACCAGCGACCGTTTCTAAGCGGCTGGAAAACGGCAAAGTATTGTTGTTCGACGTTTCGAGTCCACTTTCCAAGAAAGCTTTGTCATTCCGAAGCCGGGCTTCATCCGGCGAGGAATCTGCTGTTTGCCTTGAGCAGGGGAAAGCAGATTCCTCACCGTTCTCGCCGCCTGCGGCGGGCTGCGAACGGTTCGGAATGACAAGTCTTAGTTCTTATCGCTGCCCAGCGGCCGTGTCTGCCACTCCCTTCACGTGTTCCGCCAGGAAATGGCGCACAGCCTCCCACGCCTTCTGGTTCTGTTCGAAGGTATAGCCGCCATGGTTCGCGCCCGGGACCGTACAAAGCTGGTTTGGAACCTTGGCCGCATCGAGTGCTTTATGCAAACGCACTGCCTGGGCGTAAGGAACGAGCGCATCTTTGTCTCCATGGATGGTGATGATCGGAGGCACATTGCTGGTCACGTAATTGATAGGCGACACACGCTTCGCGATTTCATCGGCATTCGCCTGATCGCCAAGCCAGACGACGGCATATCCCTTGGCGTTGGGTCCATGAAGCTCGTCGAGAACGTCGGTGATGCCAAACCAGTTCACGATCGCCGCGACGCGAGGGTCTTTGCTCGTGCCCGGATTCTCGCTCCAATAGCTATCCATAGGACCACGGCACTCGCGATCGAATCCCGCCGCGGGCGTGAGCATCCCGGTCATCAGAGCCAGATGGCCTCCCGCCGATCCACCTTGAAGAACAACGCGAGAGAGATCGAAGTTGTATTTCTTCGCATTCGCGAAGACCCAGTGCAGTGCGCACCTGCAATCCTCAACCGCTGCGGGAGCGAGCGAGGTGCGTCCAAGACGGTATTCGACGTTCACTGCAGCGAAGCCCATTTGCAGGTAAGGCATCATCTCGAGCACGCGCTCTTCTTTTGTGCCTTCGACCCAGCCGCCACCGTGGATCACGACTACGACGGGTGTGGGCTGCGCAGCCTCGGCAGGCTTGTAAACGTCGAGTTTGTTCTGATAGTTGTTCGCGGTGTGATAGACGATGTTGGTTTCAACTTCGTAGCGGAATAGCTCGGCAGCAAACGAAGCAGCGTCGGTTTGCCCCAGGGAAATCGAAGGAAGAGTCGCAAGAAGAGCGGCCAGGATTAGTTTTCGCACAGGTGCCTCGATTAGATTGCAATTTTGACTGTCCGCGCCATGGCGCAGAGGAACCCACGAGACTATAGCGGTGATGATGCTAGCGCAACTGCTTCCACTGCGATTTTGCAGTCCCATGCGCTTAATGCTGAACCACGAAGGACACGAAGTTCACGAAGGAAAGGCGACAGCTTAGCCTTCGTGGTACTTCGTGTCCTTCGTGGTTGAAGCGCTTTATCGCACTATTTCGCGCTTCGTCTGGCGCGATGCCGCGACGGGGGAACGATCCCCTTCTCTGGCACTTCTCTTTCAATCTTGTCCGAGAGCTTGTGCAATGGCTTGTCGTGCGCCGAGGAAAGCTGGCTGGCTGATGCGGTCACGCTCAGGTCCTTGGCTGTGTAAATGGCTTCCTTGAAGGTGGGTGAGCCGCCGAAACCCACATTATTCTTTTGCGCGACGGCAAACACGCCATGCGGCACGCCGTTCACAAAGGCAGTCGCGATGTAGTCTCCCACCATCAGCCCATTCTGCGAATTGGCCAGCCAGTTCAGCGGCATCGCGGCAGAGGTTAGAGTCGCCGGAGTGTTCCAGGTGGACCCACCGTTGGCCGAGGAGATGTATCCCACGAAAAGCTCACAGGTCGCTGCCGAGCAACTGCTTTTCGGGTAGTAGTAGTAATGCAGCGCGACGTGAGCGCTCGCTCCCGAGGTCGCCGGATCGATTCCAATCCCTGGAATGAAATGATCGACGGTACTCGATGCGTCATCAATCGGAATACGTGTGACCGCGCTCCAGTTCACTCCGTCTGTGGAGGTGCTGTAAACGAGATCGTTGGTTGTACAGTTCGTGCGGAATCGGCAATCTTCCCAGACGTTCCAGATCGTTCCGGCGCCATCGACGGCAGCGGAAGGCAACGGCCCGCTGCGAATCCCTCCTGCATCGGCGTGGAACTGAATGTTCGAGATCGTGACCGGAGCGGTCCAACTCGCGCCGCCGTCGCTTGAGAGGAATGCAGCCATCACCCCCGTCTCAATCGGCACAACGACGGTTCCGTTCGGCTGCACTAGCGGCTGGCCGCCGATTCCAGCGGCTGAATTTACCGTCGGAGTCGAGGCACCCCACGTCTGTCCACCGTCGGTCGAAGTGCTCATCAGGATCCCGTCATTGTTGAGGGGATCGTCCCACTCCACGTAGCAGTTTCCGTAGTGGGGGCTGTTCGGCCATGAGTCGCATACAATCCAGTTCTTGTCGGAACTCGGCGCGAGCGGGTCGACGCTAATCGGGTTGCCCCAATTCAACCCGTCGGTGGAGCGACTGACGACAACTGACGGTGTTTGGGACGTACTCGACAGCGGCAGCGAGGCAATCATCCACACATTGTGCTTGGCATCGAACGCGACTACCGGATCGCTGGCCGCGTCATAAGGACCGGTTCCCTCCCCTTTGGTCAGGCCCGGCAACGACCCGTTATTCCAGGTCACACCGCCGTCCGACGAGGTGGCCCAACCAATATCGGTCGCGCCGCCGGGGACGATTCTTCCTACCTGGAACGCCGCGACCATCGTCGCGCCATTCGACAGCATATGCGGCTCGACCTCCGTCGCGTGCTGACCCGGCGCAACCGTGAACGGATCGGAGCTCATCTGAATCAGATTCGGTCCCACAGGATTTCCCTGTTGCGCGGATGTGGACGAAGAGCCACCGCAGGCGGCGAGTGTGAGCGTGAAGGCAAGAATGGCGCCCAGGGCCCATAAGGAGGAACTGCAGAAAACTGGTTTGGTCATACGATGCGATGTAGGTCTTTTGGGGCTACTCCCATCATCTGCGGAATTGGATGCGGGTGCAATTGAATTTAGTGGTCCGTGGTACGATCTCTTTCCGCCTCGATTTCGCTTCGGACAAACACGATCGCCACGTCATCGGAATAAACAGGCTTCCACTCGGGCGTTTTGCTGAGTGCCACGGACAGCGCGGCACTCCTCGGCAACACCAGGCAAGAGCTGCGCCACTTGAAGAATTCCTCCCAGCCTGGTTCCACGTGCATCATGGTCAAATACGACCTCAGGAAGGGCTCGCCGTAGAAGTCGTGCCGATCATCGACCACCACAGCGTTGCGAGGATACAAGCGATAGATCAGATAGCCTCCCCAGGAGTCGGGACTGAGCAGCGGGCCGCGTACGTTGCTCTGTGCAACAAAGCTGATGGCATCGACGGGCATTCTGCGTGCGTCAAAGTGTGCATCCATCAAAGGCCTTGAGCCGATGCGCCCGCCGTTGAGAGCAATCATCAAGGTCGCAACCGTAGCTACGATTGGCCATAGATGACCGCGCCGGGTTGAGTCCATCACGCCCATTCTTTGCAGGAAACCCCATGTGCCCGGCAAACAAATCAGCGGTCCGGCAATTGCTGCGAGAAAGATGGAAGACACCGGGATGTTGCGTGAGGAGTACAGCCCCCCGTAGACCGCGAAGAGCATGAGCAAAGTCTGGCTCAGCCTGAGCCGGTTGTCACGGCAAGCCAGAGTTGCGATCGCAACCAGAAGGAGCACGAGAAAACATCTCTGCGCGATGCCGTGGAAGTTTGGCGACTGGAACTCGTCAATGTGATCCATGAAGAAACGATTGGAGAGATAGGAATAGATGTGGGCGTGCAGATGCCATCCGTATGGATTCACCAGGCTCGCGACCGCTGAAGCCAGCCCTACCACCGTTAGTTGTCGCACCCGCTTCCCTGCTGCGATTTTCTGAAGCGACTCTTCGATTCGCGAATCCTTCAACCGCAGCCACGTCCATACGGATCCCAGCCAGAAAATTCCCAGAAGCACGAAGCCGAGAAGAAAGCCTCCATGCACGTTGACCCAAATCAGCATCAGAAGCGGGAGGAGCCATAGACGCCGCTCGCTATGACTCTCCTCAGATTCCCTCGAGTCGAGGAGCCAGAGCCAGATGAGCACGAACAACCAGCTAAGCACGTGTGGTCGGGCGAGAAAGTGGATCGTCGAGGCCGACATGGCCAGCAACGTCAGGAGCAAGGCGACCAGAACGTCAGTCCCGCGCTTGACCAGCAACCGAAACACCGCCGCAAATACGGCGGCGATGACGACGGCCGTGAACCAGACCACTCCATTAAGACCTGCCGAGAGCTCCAAACGCCCCACGATGACGTCATATAACCATTCCCAGGCGATCCAGGGCTTCCGGATTTGCGCAGAGAAGAGATCGACGCGCGGAATCGCGTGCGTCGCGAGAATCTCCTGCCCGGTGCGAATGTGCCAACCAATCCCTGCATCCCCCAACAACTTCACCGACAGCGGGGTAAATACCAACGAGGCCAGCAGCGCGACGAAAATCAGGTCGGCGACGGATGGCATCAGCCAGCGCAGTAAGGCGTTCTCCTGGGTACCTGCGAGCAAAGAACTTCTGGAACCGTCTGCCATCGCGTGAATCTTATAGATGTAAGGCCGCATGCAGCAAGGTGACGGAGCAGGAACATGACTAGCAAGGCTCGAGTGGTAATTGTAGGTGCCGGCTTTGGTGGCCTGAACGCCGCCCGTGCTTTAGGCAAGGCCGGGCTGCAGATCACCGTAATCGACCGCAAGAACTTCCATACCTTTCAGCCGCTTCTCTATCAGGTAGCGACTGCCGGCCTGTCTCCGGGCGAGATCGCGGCCCCAATCCGCTCCATTCTTCGTTCCCACAAAAATGTGGAAGTGCTGATGGGCGAGGTTACAGGATTCGATCTCGAGCGACGGATCGTGCAAACTCCGGACGCCGAAATTTCCTACGATTACCTAATCATCGCCGCGGGTGCTACGCACTCGTATTTCGGGCATGAAGACTGGGAACCTCTCGCCCCCGGACTCAAGACAATTGAAGACGCGCTGGAGATCCGGAGGCGCGTGCTGCTGGCGTTCGAGCTAGCGGAACGCCAGGCGGCCGCCGGAGAGTCGGAATTGCCCTTGAACTTCGTGGTTGTCGGTGGAGGTCCTACCGGCGTCGAACTTGCGGGCACGCTCGCCGAGATCAGCCGCCACGCTCTGGCTCATGAATTCCGTTCCATCGATCCGAGGCGCACGCACATCCTGCTGATCGAAGGCGGCCCGAGAGTTCTGCCGACTTATCCCGAAGATCTTTCGCGCAGCGCGGAAGAACAACTCCGCGGACTGGGAGTGGAAGTTCGAACTTCAGCGATGGTGACCCAGGTTGAACCAGGAGCGGTCGACATCGGCGAAACCCGCCTGCCCGCGACAGTCGTGCTCTGGGCTGCCGGAGTCGCAGCGTCTCCGCTCGGGAAGAAACTCGGAGCCCCCGTGGATCGGGCGGGAAGAGTACCCGTCCAAGCAGATCTGAGCCTGCCCGGGCATCCGGAAGTATTTGTTATCGGTGATCTCGCGGCAGCAAAAGATGACCATGGCAAGATGCTCCCCGGTGTTGCGCCGGTCGCCATTCAGGAGGGAAAGTTCGTCGCCAAGCTGCTTCGAGAAGAAGTGGAACGCCTAGGCGGTGAGAGAAGTCCCGAGGGTGCCCCACCCTTGTCGCGTTCTGTGCGGCAGGGTGGGGGTTTTGACTCCCGCCCCACCTTCCACTACTGGGACAAAGGCAGCCTCGCCACCATCGGACGAGCCGCTGCCGTGGCGCAATTCGGAAAGATTCACATCTCTGGATTCATTGCCTGGCTGTCGTGGCTGTTTGTGCACATCCTATTCCTGATTGGCTTTCGCAATCGGCTGCTGGTTTTCATCCAGTGGGCGTGGTCCTATTTGACTTATGAGCGCGGCGCGCGTCTGATCACAGGCAGTACTTATCTGCCGGGATGGACTGCACCAAAACCGGCGGCGTCGGTTACCTCCGAGCAGCAGGTGGCGCAAGAAATCCACTCCGGCACACCGAAATAGGTAGACAATATTGTTGAGAACCCAGTTACCAGTTTCGCTGCGTGAAACCTCATGAAGAAAGCAGCCATCGTAAGCGCGTTCGTCTGTTGTGTACTGCTCGCCGTCTGTTCCTCGTCTGCGTCGGCAGAGGTCCTCAAGGTCGTAGTGAACGACACAATTCAGCCCATCAGCGGGGAATACATCGCGCGCGCTATTGCCGAGGCCGCCCGTCGCAACGATCAAGCCGTATTGATCGAGATCAATACTCCCGGAGGCATGGTCAGTTCCACCCGGGAAATCATCGAAAAGATTTCTACCTCGCAGGTTCCCGTGATTGTGTATGTAACCCCGACGGGCGGGCACGCAGGCTCGGCGGGGATTTTCATTCTCGAGTCCGCTGACATCGCGGCCATGGCTCCGGGTACGGCTGCCGGTGCCGCGCATCCTGTGATCCTGATTGGTCCAGTACAACTCAAGCCCGACGAGGAGATGAACCGGAAGATCGAGAACGATGCCGCCGCATTGATACGCTCAGTCGCCTCGAAGCGCGGTCGCAATATCGAGGCCGCAGAAGGCGCAGTGCGCGAGTCGAAGTCATTTTCTGATCAGGAGGCGATGGCCCAGCATCTGATCGACTATGTCGCATCGAGTCCTGAAGATCTGTTTCGGCAGATGAAAGGAAAAACGTTTAAGCGCTTCAACGGCGAATCGGCGACGCTCGACCTCGAAGGACAGCCGATTGTTCCTTTCAACATGACGTTGAAAGAGCGAATCCTCGACGCGCTAATGGAGCCCGACTTGGCTTTTCTGCTTCTCGCCATTGGAGCTCTTGCCCTGTACATCGAGTTCAATCATCCGGGCGCAGTCATTCCGGGGACGGTGGGCGTGGTCTTCATCCTGGTCGCCGCATTCGCGCTCAATCTGCTGCCGACTCGCTTTGCCGCGCTTGGGCTGATTCTGGGCGCGTTCGCGCTCTTTGCCGCGGAAGCCAAGTTCGTTTCTCATGGAGTGCTCACAGCAGGAGGCATCGTACTGCTCACGCTTGGCGGGCTCCTTCTCGTGGACGCGCCGATTCCGGAAATGCGAGTGCATCTGGCGACGGCGCTGGCAGTGAGCGTTCCATTGGGGATTATTACGGCGTTCCTCATGAGCATCGCTCTGAAGGCGCGGCGCAACAAAGTTGTCACGGGAGAACAGGGACTAGTTGGCGAAACCGGTGTCGCACAGACAGCGCTCTCGCCGCAGGGAAAAGTTTTCGTGCACGGCGAACTCTGGGATGCGATCGCGCCTTCTTCCGTGCCAATTGGGCAGTTGGTAGTCGTGCGCCGAGTCGACGGCCTCACGCTGCAAGTTGAACCGCTGGCCGTCCCGTCATCGCCATCCGAGCATCACGTATTGGCATAGCTCACCACAGAGGACACGGAGGCACACAGAGGAATTTCTCTGCGCATCTCGGTGTCCTCTGTGGTGAGTCTTTCTTCTACTTCAGACTTCTACTTCAGATTGAACAGCGCATTCACATGCGCCGAGACGGTGACAGTTTGAGCCGAGAAGTCTTCGGTCGGGGCGGGAGTGGCGGCATTGGGTGCAGCTGCAGACATGGCGCGAGCCATCCGCGGCATCACAATTCGCGGATTCTCGAAGGTGTCGACCGAGGCGTAGGAAAGGTCGCCCAAGGTTCTTCCACTGGCACGGGCCACAGTTTCAGCGGAGTTTCGCGCACGCCGGTAGGCGTCTTCCACCGCATGATTCTTAGCTTCGTCCATATTTTCCAGAATGTAATTCAGCGTTTGGGTTTCACTGACGTTGGCTTCGGCAAGCTGCTGTGTGATCGCGCCGATCTTGGAAAAGTCCTTCAGTTTCAGAGTGACGTCGGTCGTGACCCGATAGCCGATTACGCGCTGCTTGGGCTTCCACTCATAGATCGGCTGGACGGAAAGGAATCCAACTGAGGCAAGCTTTGTATCCAGCCCATTGCCGCGCAAGACCTGCCGCACCTGATCTACATTTTTCGATGCCAGCTGATACGCTGCCTGCGGGCTGTCATCCTGCACCGAGACGTTCATTTGAATCTGCGCGGTATCCGGAGCGGCTTCGAATTTGCCGTCAGCTCCCACATAAACGCTGTTGGGCTGGGCGGTGACCGCCGGATGCTCCTGCGCAAACATTCCAGTGGAAAAAACGAGAATTGCGGAAAGAACGAATGCAGATTTCATAGCGTTCCTCATGCAGGGGATTATCGGACATGGGAGCGAATTCCTATAACGCTAACCTAAAAATTACTTCCGATTGACCCGTGACTTGCAAATTTTGAATGTCTCTGAGATCAGAGGCTCGTTATGGTCCTACAATCTTACATAACTTCGACGCCTTTAGTCTCCGTCTTTTTCATCCACCTGACGCGTGTACCGCTTGCCTTCTTTGGTTTCCACGACGAGGCGGTAACAAACTGCGTGCTTACGCCAGAACTGCCGGGGAAGCCACGCGCGCAGCATGGTCGGTGAGATGTACTCCGATCGCACTTCCTTGTCGTTGTTAACATTGCTTCCAAAGGAAAACATGATCTTGTCTTCGGAGGAGAAATTCTCGCCGCGTATCGATACCGCCACCTCTTTAGGGCTGTGCTCGTTCATGAGTCGGATGGGAAACGGGGACACCGCGGTGACGATCGCGGTCTTTGGCTTCCAGCGCCTGAAGTCGCTGTCGGAAAGCCGGCCATTTGGCAGCGGCCGACTGGTGTGTCGAAGGGTTACATCGAATGGCTGCGAAAGTTCCGACTTCTCTTCGTTGCCCCTCACCCAGAAGCGCAGTTTCTCGCCCGCAGGCTGCGCGACCGTGTAGTCTCCTGCATGCACCGGGTCTACATGCACTCGGAGTTCTGTGGATGAGACATACTCGGTTTCCGGCCATAGCTGATCTGTTTGATAATCACCCGCATCGGGATAGTATCCGGCGTAGACAATAGAATCCTTCGTGAAGCCGCGGCCACGCAGGATCAGTTTCATCTTGTCCTGTCTAAGATCATCGGGGAGGCTCGCGGGCGAAACTGAGTCTAGCTTGGGACTCGCCTTGCTGGCTACGTGCACGGTGGCGCCGTCCTCGGTATCGTTCGAGGTCGTTACCAAAAGAATCCCCGGACTCTGCAGGCAGTCAGGGTTGACAGTGATGCGTACATGCGCCAAATCCAGAACCTGTGCATGCAAGCTCTGTTGTCGGCATCGGCCACCTCGTGATGCATCAATGCGAAACTTCGTACTCTGGCCGAGATCTTGACCCATCGCATCAAAGGTGATCGCCCCACAGCCTTGCGCGGCCCGCACCCAGGTATGGCCAAGGCGGGGCGCAGGGGTGAATTGCTGGCGTCCACCAACCGTGGCTCCCGAAACTATGCCACCTGGGTGAGATGTCATCACAGTGTTGATGTCGCAAGTTAGTGTTTCCCCATTCGGATCCCAGATCGAGACTTCCAGATTGTCTTCCGGCTGCTCGTAGTCATTCAGAGCGCTGCGGTCCCACTCCCAGTCCAGTGTTCCGTTGGCCTGAATCGCAACAGACTTCCGGTCTAAGAGCAGAGGCCGATCCAAAACCTCGATCCATGCTCTGCGAACCTGCTCTGGGTGAGGGATTGAATAGAAGAAGTGCCTTCCGTCATCACCCACGGCAAGTTGAAGCTCGCAGGAAGGTCGCTGCTGCGTCGCTTGTCCAAAACAGACAACACAAGCCGTCAAGCAAACAAGGCTGGCCTTGATCCGCATGCGATTAGGCTATCCCTGGCAAGCTGTGCCGTCGACATTACCGCGGTGTGCAAGCCAGGTTGAAAGAGTCTTCGAAGTGGTTCGTCGGCTAGTCGGGAGTTACGCTCAGAAACCGGCCGAGAGGCCAACCTCTCGCCCGTCCTGTTAAAGTTAGTGCTAATGTGGCGAACTGCAAGCCGTCCCTTCAGAAGAACGCCTCGTGACAACGGATCTTGCGAGGTAGGAGTAGCCAGCACGCACTTTACGACTGAATCGTCGGATGTGGGCCGGCGACCGCGAGTGCATCGATGGCCAAGGGCGAGGCGTGCGACCGGGCAACCGTTGTGGCGGAAGAGTTGCCCCTTGCGGGTGACATTCCGACGGCGCAATTCTTACCCGCCTGTTTCGCGCGGTTGAGTCCGCGATCTGCGACAGTCAGAACCTCTTCATAGCTGACCGCGCGCGGATCGTCGGGAAACCACGGAAACGCCGCCCAGCCCAAAGAACAAGTCCTTCGCATGCATGTCCCGGACGGTCCCACAGGAAAGGGCATGTCGACCATTGTCGCGAGCACTCGTTGCGCGAGCAGCTCAGCTTCCCTGCGATCGGTGTAACGGGACACAATCAGAAACTCTTCCCCGCCCCATCGCACCAGAACGTCGGAGTGGCGAATCGACGAACTGAGGCGCCGCGCCATTTCAATCAGGACCCTATCGCCGACGTCGTGCCCGTACTGATCGTTCACTTCCTTAAAGTTGTCGGCGTCGATCAGGTAGAAGACCAGGTCACTCGTGTGCGGATCGTGATTGTCGGCGTGGGAGCGCAGGGCCTGGCTCACATCGGCGTCGATGGTCGCAGAAAAATAGCGTCGATTGCGCAATCCGGTGAGCGGATCGGTGAGCGATGCCTCCTGCAACACCTGATTCGCGCGCCGCAATTCCTGGTTCAAGCGCCGGTGCTGCATGAACAGGAGGAAGGCCATCAGGAACATTGTGGTGAGCGTGACCACCACACGGAAATTCGACGCCGCGCGCGGAAGCCGGGGATCGAACATGGCAAACAGCGCGATCATGGGCAGCGAGAGAACCGCCACCATCGCCAGACTCGCGATCCACGAGCGATAAGATTCGTCGCTGGTAGTTTCCGGTGTGGAAACCAGGCCATGTCCCGCCACGGCGACTCCAGCGTAAAACAGAAACGACGTGGTGTAGGGAATGTCGTACCAGCTGCCGGTAAAGTACTTGCCTTGCTCAAGGCTTCGATTAATCACGAAAAAGGCGAGTGAGTTGAAAACCGCCGCGCCAAAAAACGCCGCGTAAAAGCGCTTCCACGCTCCGGAGCTCTCCCGCCAGAAAACCAGCACGATCGCGGCGAGCACAACGGCTTGTGCATCCGAGAGAAGGTCGAAATTTCGGCTGTAAATCGGCTCATTAGGCGATGGATATTGCCAGGACACGACAAACGCAACGTAGAGATACACCCACCAAAGCAGCAGAAGCGAGAAATCCAGCAGGCCCAGTCGATCGCCGTGTTCGGGAGGGTCCCGATGTGGCCGTAGCAGCAATCCACCGATCATGGGCGCTCCCGCGAGGAACAGTAGAGCGTCGGCGGGAAACATTCCCGGCAATTTTTGCTTCAGCACCAGGTCATAGAAGGTCCATACGCACTGGTCGGCCAGCCACAGTGCCCACCCCGAGGCCTGAAGCATCCAGAACCAGCGCAGGCGACCTTTGCTGGCAAGACCGTTGGCCGCGAATGCAACCAGCGCGGCCAACATCATCAACCCGCCGCCGATGTCGCTGATCGCAGCAAGTACAAGCCCGCGCGGCAGAGTCAGGCACGACACCGCCACCACCGCGGTAATCACTGCAGCCGCCCACAATAAGATTTTCAACGAAGTGCGGCCCTGCACTGTTCCCACCTTCGCGGGCGGACTTAGCCCTTGGCGCCTGCGGAATACGCGATGCGCGAAATTTGCGAATCTATGTCTTTTCGCAAATGGTCCCAGATTTCTTCCGGTATCTCGACAAACGCTTTGACCACGTCCGGATCAAACTGCCTGCCACTCCAGCGCACGATTTCTTCTCGAGCCGCCTGATAGCTCTGCGCCGGTCGATAGACACGGTTTACCGTCATCGCGTCCAGCGTATCGGCCACCGAGAAGATTCGCGCTCCCAGGGGAATTTCCTCGCCCTTCAAGCCCCGGGGATAGCCGGTCCCGTCGAAACGCTCCTGATGCGAGTAGACGATTTCGCATGCATCCACCAGGAAGGGGATCTTTTTAACAATCTGGTATCCCTTAAAGCAGTGCTCCTTCATAATGGCCATTTCCTCAGTCGTCAGCTTCCCAGGCTTGCAAAGGATCGCGTCAGGAATGGCCAGTTTGCCAATGTCGTGGAGGAATGCACCGCGGGCGATGGTAGGAATCTGCTCGGGCGGCAAACCCATGGCCCGGGCGATCACGATGGTGAAGGCGGTCACTCGCCGTGAGTGTCCTTCGGTCTCGGAATCTTTCATATCGAGCGCATCGCCCAAGGCCTCGAGAGTCATGTCATAGGAGCGTTCCAACTCGCGCAGGGTCGCCTGCACTTGCTCGGTGCGCGCCTTGACCAGCGATTCCAGATTCGTCTGATAATTCCGGTTTTCTACTTTCAGCCGCCGGTTCTCGAGTGCGCGGCTGACGGTGTTCAGCAGTTGCTCACGCTCGAACGGCTTCAGCAGATAGTCATAGGCGCCGTTTCGGATGGCTGCCAGCGCGACCGAAATATCGTGCACGGCGGTAACCATCACCACCGGCATGTCGGGGTATTTTTCCTTGGTGCGCTCGAGCAGTCCGATTCCATCCAGATCGGCCATCATCAGGTCGGAAAGCATCAGCTCAAAGTCTTCTCCCGAAGTCAGAACGGCGAGCGCCTCCATGCCAGAACCCGCTTGTTTACAGGCGTATCCAGCGGTGCCAAGCATGGAAGCGACGATTTCCCGAATGGGCTCTTCGTCATCAACAACAAGAATTCGGTCAGGCATGGTCTGCACGAAAGGCTATCGGCGATTGTACCTTTTCGGCGAGATTCCGAAAGTAATCATTGAGGGGCGGAAACTCCATCGAGATTGCGGCCCTCCATGATATTCAGAGACGAGGACTCCGTACGCCCGGAACGCGATGAGCGATTTCCTTTCACAAGTTTGGAACACGGTGGCAAGGCTGGGATTGGCCCGGCCATCCGCTACGGAATGGACGCTGCTGATTCTGCTGGCCGCGTCGATCCTCGTGCTGCGCGCGTTCCGCGACGGTTACTTCAAACTCTGGGTGCTGGGCTGGGCGGCGTTTGTCGTTTCGCGATTCTCCGAGCATTGCTTTGCGCCCAGAATCCCGGCACCCTTCGATCTGTTGGTCGTGCAGTCCACCTTTGTCCTCGCCGTTGGCCTTCTGGCCGGAGCTGTTCTGCTGTATGCGCGCGTGCGCGATCTGATCATTCCTCTGATGGTGATCACGCCGGTGCTGGTCGGCTTCGCCGGCGCCCGGGTGCTGTTGTGGTCCGAATCATTGCCGCTGCGCTTCGCGTTGGAAGTCGGCTATCGCATGGTGTTGCTGGTTGCGGCTGTTGCCCTGCTGCGGGCTCGCCGTGGCCGCTGGCACGCCTCGGCCTGGCTTGTGGCTTTGTGCCTGCTGGCGCTGCATCTTTCCTGGGCTCCGTTGACCGGGCAAGTTCCGGCGGTGGCGCTGATCGCGACTGACATTGCACTGCCCATCACCATGTTGATGCTCGTGCTGGGCGAAATCCGATCTCGGACCCGCCGCCTGCAAGCCATGCAGTCGATGGCGGAAAGCATTGCCAGCGCCCAGCAATACGGTAGTGTGGTGCAGCGCGCGGTGGAAGAACTGCAGCAAGTATGCGGCGTCCGGGCGTGCTGGTTCCGGCTGATGGAAGGCGGCCATCTCGTCGCCACACACGCTGCCGGTCTTTCTGCGGAGTTCCTGCGCGACGCCGGCTTTGCCGCAATCACCGATGACGTTTCGAACCTGTGGGAGAAACGTACTCCCAAGGCGGAGAAAGCGGAAAGGGCCGCCACCGAGCCAGCCGAGTGTCTCGCCGTCGAGAAGATTCGCCAGCTTGTGATCGCACCGGTCGTCGGCAATAAGTCTCCGGTCGGGCTGCTGATGATCGGCCATTCGAGCGGCCGCCAGTGGACGGCGGAAGAACTCGAGTTCGTGCAAGGCAGCGCCCGGCAAATCGCCCTGGCCGTTGAAAACTTCCGCTTGCTCGAACAGGTTCTACGTTCCCAGCGCCAGTGGATGAATACCTTCGACTCCATCCACGATGTCATCCTGGCGCACGACTCCGACTTTCGCGTCATCAAGGCGAACCAGGTATTGCTCGAGCAGATTGGCCAGGCTCCGGCCGACGTCATTGGCAGCACTTGCGAGTCCGCCTTGCCGCATACCTATGGCGAGTGGACCGGCTGTCCTTACTGCGCCATGGGTGGCGACGAGGAATTCACCGAAGGAGCCGACCCCTGCTTTGGCGGATTCTCGGTCGTCTCGACCTCCTCTTACACCGATCAGGGCACGCAGCAAAAAGGAACGATTCACGTTGTCCGCGACATCACGGACCGCCGCTCCGCCGAAGAACGTTACCGACTGCTGTTCGAACAGGTGCAGGAAGGTGTTTACGTCGCCGATCCAACGGGCCGGCTCATCGACTGCAACGACGCCTTTGTGCACATGCTGGGTTACAGCAACCGCGACGAACTGCAAGTGCTGAATCTGGACAAGGAAATATGCGTTGATCCCAACCAGCGTGAGGCTTTCCGCCGTGAGATCGAGACACACAACTACGTTCGCAACTTCGAGGTCACGCTGCGCCGCCGGGATGGCACGCTGCTGCTGGCCGTCGAGAGCAGCTTCGCGACGCGCGACGCCACAGGCGCGGTAGAACGCTATCAGGGATTCGTTCTCGACATGACCGAAAAGCGGCGCGCCGAAGATGAGATGCAGCGCCGCAATCGCGAATTGAATGCCTTGAACGCGATGGCTGTGGTGGCGGCGCAATCGTTCGACCTGGACGAGATCCTTAACCTGACTTTGCGGCAGGTGGTCACTCTGTTTGCCGCCGAGAGTGGAACGGTCTATCTCTCGGACATAGACAGCCCGACCTATCGCCGCCGGGCCGCATGGGGGCCGCGTAGCCGCGATAAGGGACGTCCTTCTGAAATTTCCTTCCCTGAGGGGTTTGGTGATTTGGTGATCCGCTCACGCGCCGAGGTCGTTACTGCCGAATATCTGCCGCACCTGCCGCCCGGGGTTGCCGAGTTCTTGCGCTCGGAATCCGATCGCTCCTGGATCTGGGTGCTGTTCTGGGCCAAGGATTCACCGGTCGGCCTGATGGGGTTGTGCAGCCATCTCGGATATCAGTATTCGTCGAATGACGAAAACCTGCTGGTCGCCATCAGCCGGCAATTGGCAACGACCATCGAAAAGGTCCGGCTCTATGAAGAAACGTGCCGGGCCTATGAAGACCTACGCAAGACGCAGGAACAATTGTTGCAGAGCGAGAAGATGTCTGCCGTTGGACAGCTGATCGCAGGCGTCGCCCATGAACTCAACAATCCGTTGACGGCAATTCTCGGCTACGCGCAGCTTCTCGAAACCGAGGGCCTCAATCAGCGTGCCCAGGATTTCGTCACCAAGTTGTTCAAACAGGCGCAGCGGACTCATCGCGTCGTACAGAACCTGCTTTCCTTTGCACGCCAGCGCAAGCCGCAGCGGGATGAGGTCGACATCCGCAAGGTGCTCGAAGAAACGCTCACGCTGCGCGATTACGACCTCAAGATCAATAACATCAAGGTCGAGCGCGACGTTCCGTCGGAAGCTGCGATGGTCATCGCCGATCCGCATCAGCTTGAGCAGGTTTTTCTGAACATTATCAATAACGCCGTCGATGCCATTCTTGAGACGGGACGCAGCGGAGCGTTGAAGATTCGAATCGTTTCTCAGGGTGGAAACATCTGCACCCAGTTCTCTGACGATGGCGCGGGCATCAAAGACCCCAAGCGCATCTTCGATCCTTTCTACACCACAAAGAGTGTCGGCAAAGGAACCGGCCTTGGACTCAGCATCTGCTATGGGATTGTGAAGGAACACGGCGGAGACATTCTCGCCAGCAACAATGCGGAAGGTGGGGCAACCATCGAGGTCAAGCTGCCGGCGGCAGTTGCAGCCGTAGCCGAACCGGAAGCCGCGAAACCCGCGCCCCGCCTGCACGAAGGCGCTGTTCACGGCCGCGTTTTGCTAGTCGAAGAAGAAGAGGCTGTCCTGGAATTTGAGCGCGACGTGCTCACCGGCGCAGGCGCTGCGGTGGTTACAGCGAAGAACGCTCAGGACGTCAAGACTCGTATGCTCTCGGAGCCGTTTGACGCCATCATTATGAGCGGCAAGATGGCGAACCAGTGGACCGCCAAAGAATCCTATCCGTGGCTCAAGGAAAATTGCGCGGGCATGGAACAGCACGTCCTCTACACGTTCTCCAATAGCGTGGAACCCGGTGACGGACGCACCTTCCTGCAGGAGAACAGCATTCCCTACCTCGTGAAGCCGTTCGAAGTGGCAGAGCTCATCAGCCAGGCCCGCAAACTCCTGCAGAAAGCGCAGGCGGCTGGAGCAGGCGCGGACTGAGGGCCGCCGTAAGAACCGGAAGGCTAAGGATTGCGAAGTGATTATTGTCCGGAACATACCGGCGGCTCCTTTTATTGCTCTTCTGGCGGTCACCTTATCGTTTGCCCAGTCAGATACGGATTTCAGAATCGATGACGACTCCGACTGGTGGTCCATCATTCGGGAGAGCTCAACCGCCGAGGTGCTAAAACCACAGCATCAGGATGTTGATGAATCGAACTTCCAGGTCCTCGGCGTCGCGGTCGGCCGCGACAATTTGGAAGCCATACAACAAAAGCTTGGAGCAGCTCATGTCATAAACCGGGGCGATGCCAGCACGGGGCGATCGCAGATTTGTTATGCCGGACTTGACGGCCAGACTTACCTGACCTTCGAGATTGGCGAGGTACAGTATGGCGCTTATTTGTTTAATCACGGACCAAGGTGGTCGGGAAGCGACCAGTGCGCAAAATCCGAATTCGTGACGTCAGGCTTGAAGACGGCCTCGGGTTTGCGCCTGGGCGAGACCCCAGCCGGGGTTCAGGCAATATTAGGAAAACCAACCACCGCGCGCCGGGATGGCGACTTCGTCTATTTCCGACAACTCAGGAAGAGGACATCCGCCGTTGATTTGGAGAAAGCAAGACAGCAGAACCCCAACATGAACGAGAATGAATTCCACGAGACTTACGACTATTACGATGTGAGCTTTTTCATAGTTGCGAGGTTTTCGGGCTCCCGACTCGTCTACTTAGGCCTTTCAAAAGCAGACACCGACTGACGGGTCTCCATTCGGTCATCGAAACGCACAGCCGTCCACACGCTTCCTCCGCTCGCCTTGCGTTAGACTAGCGACAGACCCATGTCCCAATTTGTCCACCTGCACCTGCACACCGACTACTCCCTGCTCGACGGCGCTTGTGATGTCGAAAAACTCTGCGAGCATGTAAGCAAGCTGGGCATGCCGGCCGTGGCCATGACCGATCACGGGAACATTTTTGGCACCGTCCACTTCGTGAACGCGGCGTACAAGCACGGCGTGAAGCCCATTGTTGGATGCGAACTTTACGTCTGCAAGAAGGAAGATCACCGCGCTGCCCCCGAAGGCGACACCTACAACCACCTGCTGGTATTGGCCGAGAACGAAGAGGGCTATCGCAACCTGGTCAAGATCACATCTGAGGCCTCTCTGCACGGTTTTTATTACAAGCCGCGCGTCAGCAAGAACTTTCTGGCCGAGCACTCCCGCGGCCTGATCGGCCTTTCCGGATGCCTGAAGGGCGAAGTCGCCGAGCGCCTGATGGAGAACAATTACGAGGCTGCGCGGACAGCCGCTGGCACCTTCACCGACATCTTTGGCAAAAACAACTTCTTCCTTGAAATTCAGGACCAAGGCCTTGAGATGGAGCACCGCATCCATCCCGGCCTGTTCAAACTGGAACAAGACCTGAGCTTGCCCCTGGTGGCGACGAACGACAGCCACTATCTCTGTGAAGACGATGCCCACGCGCAAGACGTGATGGTCTGCATTCAGACCGGCAAGTCGATTCGAGACACGGCACGAATGAAGTTCGAGGGCTCGCAGTTTTTCGTCAAGAACGCGGACGAAATGTACCGCGTCTTCAAGGACTCGCCCGACGTCCTGACGCGGACAATCGACATCGCCGAGCGCTGCAGCTTGCGCCTTGAAAAGGTCGCGAATCCCTTCCCGCAGTTTGAAGTTCCGCCCGGCTATACGATCGACAGCTATTTCGTACACGTCACACGCGAAGGCTTCGCCCGCCGCCTTGAAACATTGCGCCCGCTTCACGAGCAGGGCAAGCTGAAGCATTCACTTACCGACTACGAGCAGCGCCTGGAGCGAGAACTCGCCATCATTCAGCAGATGAAGTTTCCTGGATACTTTCTGATCGTCTGGGATTTCATCCGCTACGCAAAAGAACGCGGCATTCCGGTTGGCCCAGGCCGTGGATCGGCCGCGGGATCGCTCGTCTCGTACGCGCTCGGCATCACCGACATCGACCCGCTGCAGCATGAGTTGCTGTTTGAGCGCTTCCTGAATCCAGAACGCGTGTCGATGCCCGATATCGACATCGACTTCTGCATGAACCGCCGCGGCGAAGTCATTGACTACGTCACGCAGAAATACGGCCGCGACAACGTTGCCCAGATCATCACCTTCGGCACCATGGCCGCGAAGGCCGCGATCAAAGACGTAGGACGCGCGATGGACATCCCGTATGCCGACGTCGACCGCATCGCCAAAATGGTGCCCACCCAGCTGAACATAACGCTGGAGCAGGCGATTGAGGATTCGCCGCAATTGCGCGAGGCGATCGAAAAAGACGGCCAGATTCGCGAGCTATTTCAAACTGCCAGGAAACTGGAGGGTCTTGTACGCAACTCCGGTGTGCACGCCGCCGGGGTCGTAATTTCTCCGCGGCCGCTCACCGATCTTGTCCCGTTGCACCGCACCAAGAACGACGAAATCGTGACCGCCTTCGACATGGTCGCCATCGAAAAGATGGGCCTGTTGAAGATGGACTTCCTCGGCCTGACCACCCTCACGATTCTCACGGACGCGATGAAACTGATCGAGCAAACGCGCGGCACGCCGCTCACTCTCGAACAGATTCCGCTGCAGGACGCCGAGACCTACGAAAAGGTCTTCCACAAGGGACTCACGTCGGGCGTTTTCCAGTTTGAATCGCACGGCATGCGCGACGTGCTGCGCAAATATCAGCCGAATTCGATCGAAGACCTCACGGCGCTGAATGCCCTCTACCGTCCGGGTCCGATCCAAGGCGGAATGATCGACGATTTTGTCGACCGCAAGCATGGCCGCAAGAAGGTCGAGTACGAATTGCCGGAGTTGCAGGAGATCCTGCAAGAGACGCTGGGCGTGATCGTGTATCAGGAGCAGGTGATGCAGATCGCAAACCGGCTTGCTGGATACTCGCTGGGAGAAGCTGACCTGCTCCGCCGCGCCATGGGCAAGAAGAAAGCCGAAGAGATGGCGCAGCAACGCGAGAGATTCGTCGACGGCGCAGCGCAAAGAAAGTATCCGCCCAAGAAGATCGAGAAAATCTTCGACCTGATGGCACAGTTTGCCGGGTACGGCTTCAACAAATCGCACTCCGCGGCATACGCTCTGCTCGCTTATCACACGGCATATCTGAAGACGCACTATCCGGTCGAGTTCATGGCCGCGCTGTTGACATCGGTTACAGGATCGACCGACGACGTCGTCAAGTACATCAACGAATGCCGGGAGATGGGCATTTCGGTCGAGGCGCCGGATATCAACGTTTCTGACGCCAACTTCACCCCACACGGCGAAAACATCCGCTTCGGATTGGCCGCGGTGAAGAACGTCGGAGGCAATGCCATCGAATCGATCGTTGCCGCGCGAAAGAAACTGGGCCGCTTCACCTCGATCTTCGAATTCTGCGAGAACGTTGACCTTCGCCTGCTCAACAAGCGCGTGCTTGAATCTCTGATCAAGAGCGGTGCCCTGGATTCGCTCGGCCGCCGTGCCCAGCTCATGGCCGTTCTCGACAAAGCCATGGAGCAGGCGCAGAAAACCCAGCGCGACGCCGAATCCGGCCAGCACGGCCTGTTTGGCGTGTTCCAACAGGAAGAGCAAGAGACTTCCAACGATCGCCTGCCGAACATTCCTGACTGGGACGAGCACACACGCTTGACGGCTGAGAAGGAAATCCTGGGATTCTTCATCACCGGACATCCGCTGGAGAAATACAAGGACAAACTGCAAGATCTGCAGGCGCTGAGCGTGGAAGAGATCACCACGATGACGAAGTCCACCGGAAAGGACGAGACCATCGTCACCGCCGGAATCATCAGCAACGTGCGCGTGCTGAAATCGAAGAAGGGAGATTTCTACGCGCAGGCCAACCTCGAGGACATGTCTGGATCGATCGACATGATCGTCTTTCCCGAGGCTTACAAGCGCATCGGCGAGAAGGTGAAGCTCGAGGTTCCGGTACTGGTCAAGGCGGGAGTTCGCATCGAAGAGGGCGCAAATCCTAAGATCACGGCGGCAGAGATCATGCCGCTCGAAGACGCCAAGGTTCCCCTGCCTCGCGCCATTCGCGTCCGCATTCCGCTCGAATCCTCCGGCGAGGCTACAATCGACAGCCTGCACAATCTGTTCTTGGAGCGCAAAGGCGAGGCTAAAGTGTTATTTGACGTGGAGCGCCAGGGGGATTTCATGGTGGTGATGGAGGCGGAAGGCTATAATGTCATCCCAGACCGCAATTTCATCGCCCGGGTCGAACAGCTTTGCGGGCGCGGCAGCGTCCGCATCATCAGCTGAGTCAGCTGGCGCAAGGGCGTTTTTTAAGGGGCACGGCTTCAGCCGCGCCGTCAATGTCAGAAAACACACGCGCCTTTAGGCGCCGATTTGCCGACAATGGCAGCCACCGAAAAAGCACAGCAGGAACTGGAACAGATTGAGCGCCAGGTCGCCGAGATGGAGGCCGGCGAAACCGACGACGCGACCCGCCGTCAAATTGCCAAACTGCAGGACCGCATTGACACTCTTCGCCGCGAAATGAACGCGCCCCCCACAGCCTGGCAAAAGACCGAACTGGCGCGGCATCCGCAGCGTCCGCAGTCGCTCGATTATATCGAGCGCGTGTTCACCGATTTCAGCGAGATTCACGGCGACCGCGGGTTCGGCGACGATGCCGCCATCGTTTGCGGCATGGCGCGTTTTCATAACGAAGAGGTGCTTGTCGTCGGCACGCAAAAAGGCCGCGACATGAAGCAGCGTGTCTTCCGCAATTTCGGCACGCCGCACCCGGAGGGTTACCGCAAAGCGATTCGCGTTATGCAGGTTGCCGAAAAGTTTCGCCGCCCGATCTTCACTCTGGTAGATACCGACGGCGCCTATCCCGGCATCAACGCGGAAGAGCGCGGACAGGCGGAAGCCATCGCCTACAACCTGCGCGAGATGGCGCGACTGGAAGTCCCGATCATCGCCACTGTAATTGGCGTCGGGGGCAGCGGCGGGGCTTTGGCCATCGCGGTCGCCGATCGCGTTCTGATGATGGAAAACTCCATCTATTCGGTCATCTCGCCCGAAGGCTGCGCCGCTATCATGTGGCGCGATGCCAGCAAGAAAGAACTAGCTGCCGAAGCCATGCGCATTACTGCTACCGACCTGAGTGAACTGGGCTGTATCGACGACATTGTCCCCGAGCCTGAGGGCGGAGCGCATCGCGATCACGAGGCGGCCGCCAATCTGCTCGATGCCAGCCTGCAGAAGCACCTCGCCGACTTGAAGAAAATCCCCTCGGCCGAATTGGTCGCATCACGATATAATAAATTCCGCAATATCGCCCAGTTCTTCAAGACCGAATCGTGAACGTATCGGCAGGCTTCTCTCTGCGTTCCCCGCGAGGCCGTTTTCTGCGAACTCTGCGGTCAAAACATTAAACCGCCGAGAGCGCCAAGGATGCGCAGAGCACGCAGAGAAAGCGTCGCGCTCAAGGACCATGTCAGCCACTAGGAATGGGCGAAAGGCGGCCACGCGGGCCAATGCCGCCGTATAATTGAAATGGTTTCCTCCTTGCAATCCACAAACAGGGCGACTGCGTTCGGCCCGTTGACTAAAGGAAGGTATTGGGATGGCCACATCGGATGTCGTGCCCCGGGAATCCGCCGGAGGCATGAACAAGCAGCGCATCGTCAATGACATGAGCATTCAGGTCGCGACGGTGAACGGCTCGGGTTCGCAGAGTTCAAATACAGTTTTACTGCGTAGCATTTTTCAGATGGGCGTGCCCGTCTCGGGCAAGAATATGTTCCCGTCGAACATCGCGGGACTGCCCACCTGGTACACGATTCGCGCCAACAAGAACGGCTACATCGGCCGCAAAAAGGAAATCGACTTCCTGGTCGCCATGAATCCCGAGACTGCGACTGAAGATACCATGTCGCTGGCGCCTGGCGCATCGGTGCTTTACGACGAGCCTCTCGCGCTCCACAAGCTGCGCAACGACCTTATCTTTTATTCAGTTCCCTACGACAAGATCGTTGCCCCGGTTTGCCCGGAAGCCAAGCTCCGGAAACTAGTCAAGAACATGGTGTACGTCGGCGTGGTGGCCTCCCTGCTGACCATCGATATGGCTGAGGTGGAGAAGGCGATCCGCAAGCAGTTCGCAAAGAAAGCAAAAGCCGCCAACCTGAACCTGGCAGCGGCGCAGGCCGGATTCGATTATGCGAAAGCCAATCTCGAAAAGCGCGGCGTGTTCTACATCGAGCGCATGGACAAGACTGCCGGCAAGATCATCATCGATGGCAACTCCGCCGCCGCGCTCGGCTGCATGTTCGCGGGATGCACGGTTGTGACGTGGTATCCGATCACGCCCTCGTCGTCGCTGGTCGAGACGATGATCGAATACATGAAGGAATACCGGATCGGCCCCGACGGCAAAGCGACGTT
>Ga0070732_10000077_pt1 | contig 96433 bp, 83 predicted proteins | sample Coa_R1_5_FD_66449 | JGI IMG/M metagenome (GOLD analysis project Ga0070732, IMG submission 66449) | Surface soil microbial communities from Centralia Pennsylvania, which are recovering from an underground coalmine fire - Coalmine... | ecosystem: Environmental > Terrestrial > Soil > Unclassified ... | reverse complement strand
CATTTAGCAGCGTGAGCGGCTAGTTAGCGTCGAAGTTGGCTTTAAGCATGTTGCAGAAGAGTTGTCCTTGCTCGATGGCATCGTCGAGCGCCACATGCGTATGAGGCACGGGATCGAACCACTCCGGGGGCATCGACTGCTTGCCGCACGCTCGATATGGTTTGCGCAGCAATGCCATCGCATAGGTCTTGATATCAATTGCCGAATAGCCGAATGGGTTCTCGCCCGCGAACTCGGTGAGATACCAATAGACGAAGGAAAAATCGAAAGCGGCCGGGTACCCGACAAACACTGGCCGGCCGCCAAACGCCTTGAGCCAGGTAACGTAGCGTCTCAGGGCGACGGCAGGCGCTTCGAGATTTTGCCGGCAGGCCGACCATGCGTCCGGCTGTGTGGCCCACCATGCGGCGGTCTTGGGATCCGGGGCCGATGCGGGCAGCGTTTCCAGGTTGGCGGAGAACGTCCCCAGCAGCTCTTTGTCGGCCAGATAGGCTGCCGATCCAATGCTCAGCATGGAGTGTTTTCCCGCGACCGGTCCGTCGGTTTCTATATCCGTGCTGACGTAGATCTCACGCAACGGTGAATCGTTCATGGTCTGCGATGACAGATTGGGGTCGACAAGCATGTTCACAAATCTCCCAATTGACCACATCAATACGAGCATTGCTGAATCGTCTGGCCGTCCGGCTGGAAAAGGAAGTCCAACCCGCGTTCTTGAGAACAGGGCGAACCAGCTTCCACAGTTCTCGGCTGACCAGCTTGCTATCCATTGCAGCCCGTACTTTACCCTGCAAGCACACGCAAAACCAACTATCGAGAACAAGCGATTTCACTCAGAACCGGGTCGGTGAGTGTAATCGCGATTTTTCAACAGTTATCTCACAACCGAGATTGCTGCTGCAGTGTCGAGCTGGTCACGTTCTGGACAACCTCGGCAATCAGTCGCTTGGCTTTTATGGCTTCGGGGAAGAATCCTCCAGCGGTTAGTACAATCCCGAACACCAAAAACCCCCACGGCAAAACACCCCATGGCATGGGCAAGCTCGGTCTGGCAATTGCTAACCAACCTACCCCGACGAGCCAAAACCCCATAAAGAGAGCAACGAATGGATGAACGATCATCGTCACGTTGACGCGGGTGCCCGTGGAAGTTGGTATCAGGCGACCCCAGACCACGGGTAAGAACGAGTTACGATAAGAGATATACCTACGCACCTTGAAAGAGTTGCTGTTTGAAGTGCCCTTAAACGGACGCCCAGCAGGATCGGGTGACCACCAAGATGTAAATTCCAAGAATGATCCTTTACCCACCACCGCTCCAATCCGCTCAGCCACAATTTTCGGCGGCACATTGGCATCGACGTGAAAGCGATAGAAAGGCATTGGCGCTGTAGACCGTACTCTATCAGTCAAGAAGTCCGTGTGGAAGTTGACGGAGATAATGTAAACAGGCGTTTACACTCACGACAGAATTCTAAGTCCTGATCATCATCTCCCCCTTTCCTGGACTGAAGACCGGTCGGGACCGGGCCTACCCCGTCCTGCCCATCACCTTGCTCAGATCCACCACTTCCAGCGGGCACTCCGGCCAGTTGTGCGCCCAGCACACGATTACGTCGCATCCACTCGCCGCATGACCGTGAGTTGGGGCGAGAAAGAGCCCGATGCTCACCAGAACCTCGCCGTAGAGACGTGGCACTGCCACGTCTCCGCCATTTATCCTCAACACTCTCCCACCCCCGCGCTACATCATCCCGAGCCCGAAGGCGAGTGGAGCGAGCCGGAGGCGTGGGGGATCAGCCCCGCCGCTGACCGGCGTGAGCCAGGAAAGCTTCGGATTCTTCACCCTTCGAATGTGAGTGTAATGTCGAATTTGCGTGCCACTGTCACGTGGCGGACTTTTTAGAGTCTGGCCATTCCCAATCTCCCAGGCGGCCAACATAGTCACCGAGAAGCCCCTCGGCGAACTGCACATCCATAACCTCGCCCCGGTACGTGAGTCCGACCCAGCGAGTCAGCACCCACCACTCCAAAGTGGCCAGGACGCCGCTGATGGCGGAAATGCGTTCCACATGAAGCATTTGAGACAATAGGCGCCGCTGCTCGACCGAAAGAGATTGAACCAACGAATTCAAGGCTCGATCATCGGGCCCCTTGGAAAAGATGCCCTGTTCGATGACAAGTCTTTCGGAAATCCCGCGAGTTGTCTCTCTCACGAGTTGGTCAATGATCGCTTTGTATGCATCCATGGGGCAGGCGGGCAGTTCTTTGGACATGTTGGACAAGACCTCTTCGAGATCGCGGCAAACCCGACCCGATCCCAGCGATGACGGGAATCAAATCATTGGCATCAGTGTACTCAATGGTAAGCGTTGTCTTTCTCCGTGCCTCCGCGTCTCCGTGCCTCCGTGGTGGGTTTTCCTCTGTCTCCGTGGTAGGTTTTTCCTACTCCACTTGCTGCGAAATATTCAGCAGCGCCCCAATACTCGCCAGCATGACAAACAGTGACGACCCGCCGTACGAGATAAACGGCAGCGGAATTCCCTTAGTCGGGAGCAGGGCCAGCACCACGCTGATGTTGAAGAATGCCTGCACGATGATCATCGCCGTGACGCCGGCGGCCAGCAGCTTCGCGAAATTATCTCGCGCGCGCAGCACCGTGCGCAGCCCGCGCCACGCGAAGATGAAAAACAGTCCCGCCACCAAAACCGCGCCCACCAGCCCCAGTTCTTCCGATATGTTGGCGAAAATGAAATCGGTGTGCGGTTCGGGCAGATAAAACAGCTTCTGCTTGCCTTCCATCAGCCCCATGCCCGTCACGCCGCCGGTGCCAACCGCGATCAGCGACTGGTTGATGTGAAAGCCCACGCCCTGGGGATCGCGGCTGGGAAACAGAAACGCCATGATGCGCGCCCATCGCCAGGGAACGAAAAACACCAGGTAGCAGACTGCCGGCACAATCGGCACCAGCCCGTAGGCGAAGTAGCGCAGGCGCATGCCCGCTATATAAAGGATGGCCGCCGTGATCGCCAGGCAGACCAGCGCCGTCCCCAGGTCGGGCTGCTTCACGATCAGGACCGCGAACAGCGCCGAAGGCAGCACCGCCGGCAGCAAAGTGTGCCGCCAGTCGTCGATGGAGCGCATGCGCTGCTCCAGAAAAAACGCCATAAAGAGGATGAGCGCCGGCTTGGCCAGTTCCGATGGCTGCAGTGACATCAGGCTGCCCAGCCGGATCCACCGGTGGGTATTATGCGAGCGGTCGACAAAAAAGACCGCCACCAGCAGCAGCGTGGTCACGCCCAGCAGGGTAAAGACCACTCCCGGGTGCTTCCAGCGGCGGTAATCGACGCGCATGATCGCCGCCATCGCCGCCAGTCCGGCCAGGGCCCAGCCCAGTTGCCGCCACAGGAAATAATAAGGAGAGCCGAATTTTTCCCCGGCCATCACCGCCGATGCGCTGAACACCATGACCACGCCGGTGACCACCAAAAGCAGGACAGAGGCAAACAGCCACTTGTCGATGCCGACGCGTTTGGCCACTAGGCGCGGTCCCCCAGCGTGACCGGGGTCAGCGAGTGCACCAGTTCCTTGAAAGCGCGCCCCCGGTGCTCGTAATTTTCGAACTGGTCGAAGCTGGCGCAGGCCGGAGCCAGCAGCACGATGTCGCCCGGCGCCGAGGCTTCAAAGGCCTGGCGCACCGCGCGCTCCAGCGTCCCCGAGCGCACCAGCGGCGTCGTCCCCTGAATCTGCGAGCCGATCTTCTCCGCCGCCGCGCCGATCAGGTACGCCGCGCGCGCCCGCTCCCGCAGCAGCGCATTCAGCGCCGTGTAATCGCTGCCCTTGTCCTTTCCGCCGAGAATAATGTGGATCTTCCCCGGAAAAGACTCCAGCGCCTTCACCGTCGCGTCCACGTTGGTGGCCTTGGAATCGTTGTAGAAGGCGACGCCGTTGACCGTGGCTACCAGCTCCAGCCGGTGTTCGACGGCTCGAAATTCGGCAACCGCTTTGCGAATCTGCTCCGGCTGGCACCCCGCGAGCATGGCGATGGTCACCGCCGCCAGCACGTTTTCCAGATTGTGCGCGCCTTTGAGCTGAATGTCGCTGCGGCCCAGAACTTTCTGCTCCAGCCCGTTCTGCTGAAACACAATCTGATCGCCGGCCACATAGGCTCCGCAATCCACCGGATGCCGGCGGCTGAACCAGCACAGTCCGCTTTTGACTTTGCCTTTGAGCCCGGCGGCGGCAGCATCGTCGGCGTTGAGCACGCCGTAATCGCCGGACTGTTGATTTTTCCCAACGCCCGCCGGGCGCTGATTTTCGAAGATCCGCTCCTTGGCGTCGACGTAAGCCTGAAACGTGTGATGGCGGTCCAGGTGGTCGGGCGTGATGTTGAGAACCGCCGCGATCCACGGACGGAATTGCTGGATCGTCTCCAGTTGAAAACTGGAAATCTCCAGCACCACCATGCTGTCGGCCGCCGACTGGCTGACCAGCGAGATCACCGGCGTGCCGATATTGCCGCCCACCAGCGTCTTCTTCCCGCTCTTGGCCAGAATCTCGCCCACCAGCGTGGTCGTGGTGGTCTTCCCGTTGGAGCCGGTAATGGCGATGACCTTGCCCTTGAGAAACCGGAACGCCAGCTCCACTTCCCCGATTACGGGTATGCCCAGCGAGCGAGCGTGCTGCAGCTGCGGCTGGTCGGAGGGAACGCCGGGTGAGACCACGATCAGGTCCTGGTCGCGAAAGGTGCGCTCGCCGTGGCGTCCGGTCTCAATGGAAACTCCGCGGTCGAGCAGGGCGGCAATCTCATCCTGCAGCTGCGTCTCGCTCTTGGCGTCGGAAACCGTGACCTTGGCGCCGTGCTCCTGCAGGAAAAATGCCGAAGCCACTCCCGACCGTCCCAGTCCCACCACCAGCGCCCGTTTGTTCTTCAACTCCATGCAGCTCCATTGTGCCACGAATCGCGCGGAAACTACCTCATGTTTCGAGAACGGTCTGCCCATCAGATTGTGTAAGTGAATCCCGGCCACAGGACAATAACGGCTGGGGCACGAATGACATGATTACGTGAAGCAGATGACCCGGGTTGAGGATTCTGTAAAATCCAGATAGGTCCAGCGCCGCCAGGCGCGAATGAAAATAGCCCGGCAGGAACTGCCGGGGGGAAGCAAATAAGCCGGCGAGTCCCGGCAGGGACGGCTGAGCTTATTCTTCTTCTATTCCATGTCGCTTGAGAAACATCTTCCATTCGTCCGCAAAGCTCTGCTTGGCATGGTGTTTCTCCTGATTGCGGATGTAATTGGTGGTCGCCCTTATCTGCGCAATTCCTATCGTGAACGCACCATAACCCACTTGCCACTCGAACCGGGTCCCGCACTGTTCGTGCATCCATGTGGAAGACCCCGCTTTGATGAGTTGTATCGCTTTGCTCACTGGCATCGTGGGCGGCAGGGACAACAACGCATGAGCATGTTCCGCCATGCCTCCAACGGCCAAGGCCTTCATATCGTTCATTCGCGCGATGCCCCCGATGTATGACCACAAACGATCCTGAATTTTTACTGGAATAGTAGGGAGTCTGTTCTTCGTCGAAAACACACAATGAAAAAGCAAGCTCGTCCGCGAATGATAAGACATAGGGTGGACATTCTAACTTCAACCGTCCCTGCCGGGACTCTTCCGTCCTCTTTAATTGAACCCGGCAGTTCCTGCCGGGCTATTTTCATCCGCGCCTATCGGCGCTGGGGCATTTCTCGATTTCTTAGATTTCAATACACAACCACACCATTCGGGATGGGACACTCGACCAGCACCGTCGCCCTACCTCAACTTCAACGTCGTCAGCGCGAACAGTGCGAAGATGAGAGCCAGAATCCAGAACCTGGCGATGATCTTGGATTCCGACCACCCGATCAGCTCGAAATGATGGTGGATCGGCGCCATGCGGAAGATGCGTTTCTTGCGCAGCTTGTACGATCCCACCTGCAGGATCACCGAAATCGCCTCAATCACGAAGATGCCGCCGATAAAGGGCAGCAGCAGCTCCTGCTTGATGATGACCGCCACCGTGCCGATGGCCCCGCCTAGCGCCAGCGAGCCCACGTCGCCCATGAAGATCTCCGCCGGATGGGCGTTGTACCAGAGGAATCCCAGGCTCGAGCCCACCATGGCCCCGCAGAAGACAGTTACTTCAGCGACCTGCGGCATGTGCTGCAGCGTCAGATACTCGGCGAATCGGGCGTGCCCGCTGACGTAGGTCAGCACCGTCAGTCCGCCGGCTGCGATCACCGTGCACCCGATGGCCAGCCCGTCCAGCCCGTCGGTCAGGTTGACCGCGTTGCTCGAACCCACCAGCACCAGCATCACGAACAGGATGAACGGCGTAAACGCCAGGAACCAGATGTGCGGATAATGCCGCAGCGATTCAATCACCAGGTCGGGACGGAAGTTCTTGAGGAACGGCACCATCAGGTGCGTGGAGTACTGGCGCGTCGCTGTCAACATGACCAGCACCACGCCTACGAACGCGGCGGCGGCAAACTGCAGCAACAGCTTGGTGCGTCCGGTCAGCCCCAGATTGCGCCGGTGCACCACCTTTATATAGTCGTCGGCAAAGCCGATGGCCCCGAAGGCGATGGTCGAAAAAAGGCACAGCCATATATAAGGATTGGAAAGATCGGCCCAGAGCACGGTAGGAACGATGATGGCAACGGCGATCAACACCCCGCCCATGGTGGGCGTGCCCGCTTTCTTCTGATGTCCCGCCGGCCCTTCCTCGCGGATATATTGCCCGATCTGAAACTCTCGCAGCTGCCGGATGATCGCCGGCCCGATCACCAGCCCCATGAACAGCGCCGTCAGGCTGGCAAACGTGGTGCGAAACGTGACGTAACGAAAAATACGAAACGGCGGGAACGATGCGAATAGTCGTTGATAGAGGAGCCAGTAAAGCATTCTGTTCGGTATTTAGTGCGTAGTACTTAGTACTTAGTATTTAGTATTTAGTATTCAGCCGTCTGTCGTTGGTGTTTACTGTTTAGCTGCGCTGGTTTTGAATCGATTTGCTCCTCAACGCTGATCAGGAAAGATGTGAGCATCTTGCGAACCTCCGTCAGGCCAGATGTTGCATTCTTGAAATCATCATCCTTCATGAATCCCAGATCACGACAAAAAAGAAGTTGGTAATCGAGCTCGCTCGCCGACCCCATCGCGATTCGAACACATCTGGCAAGTTCGGCGCTAGTGCGTCGCCCGCAGCCTTCTGCCAAGTTGGAACCGATTGAAACTACCGCCCTTCTTAACTGGCTCGTAAGCCCATAAACCTCGTCGCGAGGGAAACCGCGCGAGAGTCGGTACAATTCCAATGTCAAACGATGTGCGTTGTTCCAAACCTGCAGATCTCGATAATTTCGCACGTACCCTCCAGCAGTCCCCTGTCTTGGCTAAATACTAAATACTAGGTACTAAGTACTACTTACTTTTCCGCAGGTATCTCCGAACGCAACGCCTCCAGCGCTCTCTCCAGCTTCACCCCCCGCGACGCCTTGAGCAGCACCGCGTCTCCCTGACGCAGCTCCCGCGCCAGCCATTCGCCGGCTTCTTCCGGTGTTTCCACGAATTGCGACTGCGAGCCGCCTCCGCAGGCGCCTTCGGCCAGCGCCCGCGCCAGCCCGCGCACGCCGATGACGATATCGATCTTCTTTTCCCCGGCGTGCTCGCCCGCCTCGCGGTGCAGCGCCTCCGCCGTTGGTCCTAGCTCCAGCATCTCGCCCGCCACCAGGATGTGGCGGCGCGCGGGGATGCTGGCCAGCGTATCGATCATGGCCTTCAGCGCCCGCGGATTGGAGTTGTAGCAATCATTAATAATCGTGGCGCCGCGCAGCTCCAGCACCTGGCCGCGCTTTTCGCTGGGCCGCAGCGTAGCCAGAGCCGCCGCGATCTGCGAGGGCATGACTCCATGCTTCAGCGCCGCCGCCGCGCCCGCCAGCGCGTTGTAGATGTTGTGCTCGCCCACCAGCGGCAGGCGCACCCGCTCGCGCACGCTGCCTGAAACCAGCTCAAATTCCGAACCCTCCACGCCCTTGAGCTTCACGTTCTGTGCCGAAACATCGGCGGCGCGCCGGATGCCGAAGGTCACCACCTTCCCATGGAAGTCGCGCCCGAATTGGCTGACGTAATCGTCGTCGGCGTTGAGCACCGCCGCCCCGCCTGGATGCAGCGTCTCAATGATCTCGTACTTGGCGCGGGCGATCGCGCCCAGCGATTCAAAGAACTCCAGGTGCACCGGAGCCACGGCTGTCACCACCGCCAGGTCGTGCGCGGCCAGCGTGCCCAGCGCGCGGATCTCGCCGGCGTGGTTCATGCCCATCTCCACTACCGCCAGGTCGTGCTCCATCTCCAGCTTCAGCAGCTGCAGCGGCAGTCCGATGTGGTTGTTGAGATTGCCGGTGCTTTTCATCACCCGGTAACGGGTCGCCAGCAGGTGCGCCAGGATCTCCTTGGTCGTGGTCTTGCCCGCCGATCCGGTCACCGCCATCAGCGGCTTGCCCCACACGCGCCGGGCGGCCGCTCCCAGCGCCTGCAGCGCGTGCAGCGCGTCGTCGACGTAGAGCAGCCGGCTGGGATCGGCGGCCTTGGCCCCGTCCTGGCCCGGCTCCAGCAGCGCCGCTACCGCTCCTTTTTTCAGTGCCGCCTCGACGAAATCCCGCCCGTCGAAGCGGTCGCCGCGCAGGGCAATGAACAGATCGCCCTGGTTCAGCGTGCGCGAATCGATCGAATACCCCGTGGCCACCTGGTTCTGATCGAAGTCTCCGCGGGCCCCGGCATACTCGGCAATGCGCCACAATGGAAGTTTCATCTCTTCTGTCTCTCTGCCTCGCCCGCGCAGGCCATGTATCCCAACTGTTCTAATTCCTTTCGCACCACCTGAACATCATCGAAGGGGAATGTACCTTCGCGGGTGATTTGTACTTTCTCATGCCCTTTGCCGGCGATCAGCACCATGTCCCCGGGCATGGCCTCAATCAGCGCGGTGCGGATGGCGTGCCGGCGGTTGATGTCCACAGTATGGCGCGTGCGGGTCTTGGCCAGGCCTGCCAGCGCGTCGTCGATGATCCGCGCCGGGTCCTCGCTGCGCGGATTGTCGGAAGTCAGGACCACAAAGTCGCTGCCCTGGCCGGCGGCCTCGCCCATCAGCGGACGCTTGGTGCGATCGCGGTCGCCGCCGCACCCGAACACCGTGATCACCCGCCCGATTCCCAGTCCCCGATGCACGAAGTCGCGGGCAATCTTGGTCAGGTTGCGCAGCGCGTCGTCGGTGTGCGCGTAGTCCACCACCACGGTAAACGGCTGGCCGCAGTCCACCCGCTCGAAGCGTCCCGGCACCTGCTGGAAGCCGGAGATGGCCGCGGCAATCTGCTCCAGCGTGCAGCCCAGCGCGGCCGTCGCGCCCGCCGCCGCCAGGATGTTGTAGACGTTCACCGCGCCGATCAACGCGGTCGAGATTTTCACGCTGTTTTCGGGCGTAACTAGTTCGAATGAGCTGCCGTCGGGCCGCAGGTCGACGTTGGCGGCGCGAAAGTCTCCATCCTGAATTCCGTAGCGAATCACCTGTTGCGTGGCGCGCGCCCGATTCTGCGCCAGGTTGCGCCCGTACTCGTCGTCCGCGTTGATTACCGCGAAGCGTGGCGGGGCCGCGCCGCATCCCGCAAACAGCGCGCTCTTGGCCTCGAAATAGCGCTGCATGTCTTTGTGGTAGTCGAGATGATCGCGGGTCAGGTTGGTGAACACGCCCACCCGATAAGGCACGCCCCACACCCGCTCCTGCTCCAGCGCGTGCGACGAGACTTCCATGACCGCGTGGCTGACCCCGGCGTCCAGCGCCTGGGCAAAAATCTGGTTCAGCTCCAGCGCTTCCGGCGTGGTGTGCGGCGCCGGCAGCACCACTCCGCCCACGCGATATTCAATAGTGCCGACCAGCGCCGTCTTCTTGCCGCAGTGGCGCAGGATGTAGTCGCAAAGAAAACTGGTGGTCGTCTTGCCATTGGTTCCGGTGATGCCCACGATGTGCAGTTGCTCGGCCGGACGTCCGTAAAAGTTAGCGCTGATGACTGCCAGCGCTCGCCGGCCATGCGGGACCACCGCCCACGGAACTCCCCGGCGATGCCGTTCATGCTTGGAATCGGTCACCACCGCCGCCGCGCCATTTTCCAGCGCGGTGTCGATGTACCGGTTGCCATTGGTGCTCTCGCCCTGCATGGCCACGAACAGCCATCCCGGCTCGATGCGGCGCGAGTCGTAGTCCACTCCGCCGATCGCGGGATCGCCGCCCGCGAGCGCAACGCCGGTTCCGCGCAACAGTTCAGAGAAGTACATTGGAGGCAATTATATTTGTGAAATCTCGAGCGAAGCGAGAGATCCCTATCGGCTAATAGATCTTTGCAGATGGCGTGCAGCTGTCGATGCAGCCACTCCGCTGGCCAATCCCGACCAACTAGGAGGATCTTTGAATCAGGTTTTGGAGGCTACAGGAGCCCCTCGCTGTGCTTGCGGTTTCTTTAGCGCGAGCAGCCTCCTGCACGCTTCTTCCAGATCGGCATCGTTCTTGGCGAAGCAGAAGCGCACCAGGTTCTCGCCTCCGCCAGCGTGATAGAAAGCGCTGCCTGCAACGGTGGCGACTCCCGTTGTATGCAGCAAAGACATGGATTTTTCTTTGCTGTTGCGCCCGGGAAGCCGTGAAGCATCGGCCAGCACGTAGTAAGCGCCCTTGGGCACCGAAGGCGTCAGGCCTACTTCCTTCAGCGTGTCGCACAGCAGATCGCGTTTGCGCAGGTACTCGCGCGCGATTTCCGAATAAAAGCTCTCCGGCAGCCTGGCAATGCCTTCGGCCACGCCGATCTGCAGCGGCGCCGGCGCGCATACATATACCAGGTCATGGAAGTAAGCGATGGCCTGGGCCCACTTGGCATCGCAAACGCTGTAGCCTACCCGCCAGCCGGTGATGCTGAAGGTCTTGGAATAGCCCGAGATGGTGATGGTCCGCTCCCGCATGCCGGGCAGCGTGGCCGGGCTGATGTGCCGGCCTTCGTAGATGAAGTATTCGTAGATTTCGTCGGTGAAGACGAAGAGATCGTGGCGCTGGGCAAAATCGGCGATCCACTGCAGCTCTTCGCCGGTGAAGACTTTCCCCGAGGGATTGGCCGGGGAATTGATCATGATGCCGCGCGTCCGCGGCCTGACCGCCCGCTCCAGGTCGGCGGCCGCGAACTTCCAGTCGGGCGCGTGCAGCGTGACAAAGGCCGGCGTGACCTCCGCCGCCACCAGCGTGTTCAGGTGGTAGCCATAATAAGGTTCGAACAGGATGACCTCGTCGCCGGGATCGAGCAGCGCCATGCACGCCGTGTAGAACGCCCCCGTCGATCCCGAGTGAACGATGACCTCGGTTTCCGAATCGCACTCCAAGCCGTTGAAACGGCGCATCTTCTCGGCTATAGCGCGGCGGATCGGCGCCAGTCCTTCGGCGCGGGTATAGCTGTTGATACCGCTCTCGATCGCGCGTTTGGCGCCCTGCTGCACCTCTTGAGGAACCTCAGTGTCGCAGACGCCCTGGGCCAGGTTGACGCCTTTGATCCGTTCGCACTCCAGGGTCATCACCCGGATCTCGGATTGTACGGTGCGCGCCGCGCGCTGGCTGAGTGACAAGGACATGCTTTCTCCCGGTTCCACGACGATCTGATCATTGTAATGGCAACCGCCCCCATGCAGGTTTTCTGGCCAGGAGCTCTCCCGCACAGGTGACACCTGGAATTTGGGGCTTTTGGCCTCGACCCGAGCTCCTCCTGAAGAAACCATTTCCTGGTCTAAGCACATCCAAGACACACGAGATGTTACGAGACGACACAACCGAACCGGTACGGGTACTCTTTGTTGATGACGAGCCGAACATCCGGCTCACGCTGCCTGCAATCCTGGAGATGCGCGGCTATCATGTCACGGTGGCAGCCACGGTCGCGGAAGCCTTAACGGCAATTCACTCGCAGAAGTTTGACGTGTTGCTGTCCGACCTGAACATCAGCCATCCCGCTGACGGCTTCACTGTTGTCGGCGCCATGCGCAGCGTGCAGCCGGACTGCGTGACCCTCATTCTTACCGGCTATCCGGCGTTTGAAACCGCGCTGCAGGCCATCCGCAGCCATGTCGACGATTATCTGACCAAGCCTGCCGACATCGAATACCTGCTGCGTACCATTCGTTCCAAGCTGACTGGGCCGCGTCCCGCGCCGGCTATGCCCATCCGCAGGCTCGCCTCCATTTTCCGCGACAACCTGGAATCCATGCTCGACTACGTTCTGCAGGGAATGAAGTCCACACCGGAGCTGGCACAGTTCCCGCTGACCGACGCTGAGCGCTTGAACGATCTTGGCCCCATGCTGCACGCTCTGGTGCGGGCCTTGGAAAGTGGCACCAGGCACAACCGTCAGGATCTGTTGCGTCCCGCCTACGCCCACGGCCGCTCGCGCCGGGAGCAGGGTTACACCGCTCCCATGATCGTGGAAGACACGCGTTGCGTCGATACCGCGATTGTCAGGACCATCGAAGAGAATCTGCTGGCCATCGATATCAGCGAACTGTTCCCGGATTGGAGCCTGGTTCACGCCATGCTGCAGGGACAGTTGAAAGCTTCAATTGAGGCCTTTCTGGAAAGCCCCGGCGAACCTTACGCGGCGAAGACCGCGCGCACTGCCTGACTCCCGTATCTAAGCTCCCGAACTTTGCTCGGCCGCTTGCAGGGTCTGCGAAACTGTCTTGGCATATTCTTTGAGCTTGTCTACTGAAGAGCGCAATGCTGTGGCTTTTTCCGCCAGGCCGCGCGCGCGCGCCACAGCCATCAGCTGTTCCGCTTCCATGTTGAGCCGCTCGAGTGTGGCCAGCAGGTACGCCAGCGCGTCCGCGTGCGGCTTCCACAAGTAAGCTGACGCTGCTTTCTGATTGTATTCGTCCACTTCCACGATCATGCGCGAGAGATAAGCCACAATGGTCATCATCACCGCGGAATAGCTGGCGCGGAAACTCTTTTCGCCGTCGTAGTCGGCGCGGAAGGCCTCGACCTCCGTGGGCGACAGCGTAAGTTTGATCTTCTTGATGGGAATCACGTGCGCGACCCGCGGATCGGCGGCGCGCACCATCTCTTTGATCTGCTGCCGCGCGCTGTGAATCTTGCCTTCCTGAACCGCATTCTGTACCGCTTGTGACGGCGGGACAGCGAGTACCTCTACTCCCTTGGCCGGGGCAGGCGCCTGCTCCTGATGCGCGCGCGCCATCGCCGGCGCTGCCGGCGCGGCTTCGGGAATCGGCGCTGTTGACGGCGCAGGTGGAATTGCAGGGCGGGCAGGTGGCGCCGCCGGCCGGGCGTTGGCTGCGGGCGGAAGCGGATCTCCTGGCTCCGCCGGGAACCGCGGCGCTACTGCCGCCGGCGGACGCTGCGGACGCTTATCCACCGCCTTCTTGTAGCGCGATACTTTTCTGAATTCGTCCTGCGCGTACTGGTAGTCTTCCGCCAGCAACTCGCCTTCGGGAACCTCGCTGAGATGCTGCACGGTGATATCGCCTTCTACGCGCGAGAGAATGCTGCCGCCTTCCTTCTGCACTTTTTCCGCGAAGGTCTTGATCTGCTTGGTCGCATCGTGGAAGAGCAAATCGAACTTGCGCCCGAACATATCGTTCCACACCGCTACCGCCGCCAGCGAATCAGGGTGATAAAACGACTGCCCCAGGGACTGCTTCAGTTCCCGGACTCGCTGCACGATGCCGGAGTCCATGATTTGATCGAAGTGGCGGAATTCTTCCAGCTCCTCGTACAGGTATTCAAATTCTTTCAGGTGCTGCAGATGTTCCGGGGCCATCGACTCCTGCTGCACGTCGCCCAGCGCCCGATAGAGTTCGGCTTCAAATGCCAGCGCCGATTGCGTGATTACGATGTACAGGCTGTCGACTTCCGGGCGGTGCCACGCCGTTGGCCCTGTCGGTTGGCGAAACAGGTGAGTGACAATGCAGTCTGTCTTGTCGCGGTCTCCCGCGCGGGGCGAAGCTTTGTGAGCAAAATAGCGCAGGAGCGCATGCGCGGTCTCGAAGCCGGGCAGTCCTTTGAGTGCGTCCCGCACCACGGGAGGCGTGGTGGCCAGGTCCAGCACGTCGAGCCAGTCGCGCAGAAGCGTCACCGCCTGCGCCTGGTCTGTCCCGGTAGCCTGCTCCGCCTTTTGAATTTCCGCCGGAACCGGCACACGGTGCCCCATGCTCTTTTCCAAGAGCTCGACATAAAACTTTTGTACGCTGCTGAGGTCTTGCAGCTCCAGTTGGGAGTCTCGACCCACTTTCACAAACTCCTGTATTGCCCTGAACTTAGGTGGGGAATGCCGCGTTTTGGCGGTAGTTTAACCAGCTTTTGGGAACTAAACAATCAGGAACTGTTGATTAAAAGGGGCCAAGGCAGGCAACTCTTTCATTTTTAATAGCTTACGGCGAAGAAACGAAAGCTCAGGACCCTACTTTCCTCCCAGCAGCATTTTGGCGATGGTTTGCAGCTGCATATTCGAAGTTCCTTCGTAGATCTTGCCGATCTTGGCGTCGCGATAATACTTTTCCGCGGGATAGTCCTTGGTAAAGCCCACGCCGCCGAAGATCTCCAATCCCAGCGAGGCCACGCGCTCCGCCACTTGCGAGGCAAAAAGTTTGGTCATGGCCGCCTCTTTCACGAAATTCATGCCCGCATCCTTCATGCGTGCCGCGTTGTAGACCATCATGCGCACCGCTTCGATCTCCGTCGCCATCTGCGCCAGCTGGAACTGTATGCCCTGAAATTCGGAGATGCTCTTGCCGAACTGCTTGCGCTCCTGCGAGTACTTGAGCGCCGCCTCCCACGCGCCGCGCGCCAGCCCCAGCATCTGCGCGCCAATCCCGATCCGCCCTTCGTTCAGAGTTTCAATGGCGATCTTGTATCCCTTGCCTGCCTCGCCCAGCACGTTCTCCTTGGGCACGCGGCAATCTTCCAGGATCAGCTCGCAGGTTGAAGAAGCCCGGATCCCCAGTTTGTCTTCTTTTTTCCCCACGCTGAAGCCGGAGAACGACTTCTCCACGATGAACGCGGTCACGCCTTTGTAACCCGCGGCGGGATCCACGGTGGCCAGCAGAATGAAGATGCCGGCCTCCTTGCCGTTGGTGATCCACAGCTTGCGGCCGTTGAGCACGTACTCGCTGCCCTTGAGCTGCGCCCGCGTCTGCAGCGCAAACGCGTCCGATCCTGAACCCGCCTCGCTCAGCGCGTACGCGCCCACCGTGTCGGCGCACATGCGCGGCAGGTAACGGCGTTTCTGCTCCTCGGTAGTCCAGTGCAGCAGCGCGTTGTTGACCAGCGTGTTCTGCACGTCCACAATCACGCCCGCCGAAGCGTCCACGCGCGAGATCTCTTCCACCGCCAGGATGGCGTCAAAGAACTTCCCGCCGGCGCCGCCGTACTGCTCCGGCACCTCAATTCCCATCAGCCCCAGGCGGAAAAACTCCTCGATCAGCTCGTGATCGAAGACGCCTTTTTCGTCCATCTCGCGGACCTTCGGGCGCAGGCTCTGGTCGGCGAACTGGCGCACGTTATCGCGAAACAGAACCTCGTCTTCACTGAGCATGGTTAAAGGCTGCGGAACAGGAGCCACGGGAATGGATACTTGAGACATACGATGAATCCTCAGTTGCAAAAATCGTCGAAATCGCGCGCAATCGCCGTAATCTAAAGCTCAAAGACCAAACCCAAAATTTTAACACCCAAATTCAGCCGCGCCCGAGATATCGCTCTGTCACATTTCAATATGCGCCCCATCAAAGCAGAAGCCCGCTGATCTCTGGATGAGAATGTCACCCGATCACCCGATGGCTTGCCCTGTCTCAATCCTCCCAGCTTATCCCATTCGCATCCCTATACCTTTTTTGATCTTCAATTTGCCAAATTACCAAATCCACCATGGCTCGATCACCCGAACTCGCGTTCTCGCGTCCAGCTACTTGACTCTTTCCCTCCTAAGAATTTCAAATGTCCCGGTTATGAAAGTTGCCTTTTTAGGTTTGGGAATCATGGGAAGGCCGATGGCGGCGAACCTGGCCAAGGCCGGCCACGATGTCACTGTCTGGAACCGCACGCCGCGCGAGCCCATTCCCGGCGCCACCATGGCTGCAACGCCCGCCGAAGCCGTCAAGGGCAAAGAAGCCGTATGGATCTGCGTAGCTGACACCAAGGCCGTCGAACAGGTTTTGTTTGGTCCCGACGGCGCCTTTGAAGCCCTGGAGAGCGGCACCATCATCGTTGACTCCAGCACCATCTCGCCTTCGGCCAGCGTGCGCTTCATGGCAGGCGTGCAGGAAAAAGGCTGCGAGTTCCTCGACGCGCCCGTCACCGGTTCCAAAGCCGGCGCTGAAGCCGGCCAGCTCATCTTCATGGTCGGCGGCAATCCCGTCAACATCGAAAAGACTGAGCCCCTGTTCCGCGCCATGGCCAAGAAAGTCATTCACATGGGGGAAAACGGCAAAGGACTGGCCGCCAAGCTGGCGCAGAACATGAACATCGCTTTCATCTACGAAGGCCTGTGCGAGAGCCTCACTCTGGCCCGCAAGATGGGCGTACCCGCGGAAAAAATGTTCGAACTGATCGGCGCTTCCATGATCCGCTCCGGCGTCGCCGAATATAAACAGCCTTTCATCCTCAGCCGCGACTACTCGCCCAACTTCCCCCTCAAGCTCATGCACAAGGACATCCATCTCATGCTCGACGCCGGCAAGGAAAACGGCGTCGACCTTCCGGGCCTCACCAAGATCGACGAGATTTACGAAGAAGCCAGCAAAGCCGGCTATGACGATCTGGACTATGCTTCGACCATCACACTGCTCGAAGATCGGGCGGGAATGCGCTCCAAGGCGAAGGCGTAGCGTCAGGACAAGCGCTAGTCCGAACCGTGATTTCCGGTCACCAGATCACCCGATCACGGCGATCACTGGATCTCCTCCTACTTAGCCTCCACGATCCGCACGTCCTTATCCAGCTGGAAGGTCAGCACTGTCTCTGAGGGGACTTTGATCGAGCTGCCTTTGGTCAGCACCTGGGTCAGGACGCCTCCACCCGCGCCGGCGCCGGCTCCGATGGCCGCGCCTTTCCCGCCGCCCGCGATCGCCCCGATAATCGCCCCCAATGCTGCTCCGCCGCCGGTGTAGATAGCCGTCCGCTTGTTGGCGCCCAGGCCCGGCTTGCCCGCCTCTTTCACATCGGTGGTGCTGATGTTGTATTGCTGGCCTTCCACCGAGATCGATTGCAGGTCCAGCACCAGGTCAGAGGTGCCGCGGAAGTGCCCTCCCTTCGACGCCGACCGGATCACGATCTGCGCGTTCGATCCTCGGGGAATGACCACGTCGCCGTTGGCGTCGGGAACGTCTTCCACTGCTTCGGCGGCATAGGTCTGCCCTTCGACTGCCGACGCTGAACTTATCGTGTCTTCCGTGCGCACGGATACGTGCGTGCCCGCCGGCAGCACGTAGGTCTTGGTCTTAATTTCTGCTTGCGTGGGATGGTAGTGGTGTTCGTGCACCGCGTCGGACGCCGCGCGGGCCGTCGAGCGCGCTGGCGGCGTGGCTGGGCCTTGCGCGGCTCCCGGTTGTGTGCCTGCGGTCTGTGCCGGAGAAGCTTGCGCCGCCGCGGCATCGTCATACTCAATGGACTTCACCTGTGCCATCGGGACCGTGTGGTTGGTCTTGTCGTCGCCGGCCAGGGTGATCTCTGAAGGTGAAGTCGCCGTGACCATTCCCGTAAGCGTGGTGCCGTCGCGCATAAACACCGTCGCATGCGGCCCGGAAGCAGCTTTGTTCGAGCACGAAACCAGGAGCAACAGGCCGCCGAGAATGGCCCCCGCCAGAAAGCTTCGCCCAAGAGGCGCCGGGGCGCTGGAAGCTTTGCGTGTAGAGTGGTTCATCGTAACCTCCCGCTAAGCGATGATGATCAGTGAGACTGGATCTCGCTCGGAGATTCTATAGCAATAGAGAACCTGTGGACAGGCGGGTTTGATCGGTGGAATCATTCCTGTAGTTGATCCGATAGCTTAGGAAACGGAGACCGCCCGATGAACGGATACAACATTGTTGGATTTGTCGTGATCGTGATTCTTTACGCCGTGATCGGGCTCATGGCGGCCGCGGGTACCGTCTTCATCGCAAAGAAAGTCCTCGCCCCCAAAGGAGAGCAGATCTTCTACGCCGCCTTTCTTGTCATGATCGCCGCGTTCTACCTGGCCTTCACCGCCTACTTCGGAGTGGCTACCGCCTGGAGGGTGGAAACGATCGCCGTTGCGGCCTTTGTGGCGATGGCTCTGCTGGGCACGCGCCTGCCCTTCGCCCTGGTTGTCGGGTACTCGCTCCATGGGATGTGGGACTTGCTGCACGAATTTCAAGCGCACGGCGCCTACTCCGCCTTTGGGCAGGGCCGGCTGACGGCGATCCCCCTCGCCTACGGAGTCTTTTGTGCAGTCTTCGACTTCTGCATGGCGGCATACTTCTATGCTCGACGGCATGATTGGAGCGCCACTTGATCCGCGGATAGAGCCCTGCCTTGCCCGAGCGCAGCGAAAACGGGCTTAGCCGCTGATGGCTGAAACACCACTTTCCCCGCGCTCCACCAGCGTCGGAAGCACATCGCCGATTTTGCCGCGCAGCACCGCGTCGGCCATTGCGTCCATGGGTGTAGGTTCGGCGTTCACGATGATCACGCGCGCCTTTGCAGACTTTGCCAGTGGAACGGCGTTAGCAATCGGGTAAACATTCAGGCTGGTGCCGATGGCGATCAGCAGATCGGCTTCCGTCGCCGCTTGCATAGCACGATCGATCACCTCCGGCACCAGCGCTTGCCCAAAGGAAATAGTCGCGCTCTTGAGGATGCCGCCGCAGCTCTTGCACTCCGGATCTTCTTCACCGGCGCGAACTCTCTCCAGCGTAGCCGTCATCGGGCCACGCCACGCGCAGGCCATGCACATCACCTCGCGCATGGTGCCGTGCACCTCCACAACTTTGTCTGAAGAATTGCCGGCCGCCTGGTGCAGCCCGTCGATGTTCTGCGTGACCACAGCGTGCAGGCGCCCGCTCTGCTCCAGCTCCACCAGGGCAATGTGTCCGCGATTGGGCTTCGCCTGCCAGGCAGGATGCGTCAGCCGCTGCTGCCAGGCCAGCCGGCGCACTTCGGGATCGGTCATGTAGTAGCGGATGTCTGAGAGTTTCTCCGCCTTCGGGTTCTTCGTCCACAGGCCCTGCGGTCCGCGAAAATCCGGGATCCCCGATTCCGTGGAGATACCCGCGCCCGTCAGCGCCACCACGCGTCGCGATCGCTCCATCCACTCCCGCGCTTTCTCAATGCGATGGTCCACGAAGATCATTTTACAAAAGCATTTGCTACACGGCTGGATCTGCGTTCTTCCCCGCAATTCGAAAGCGGTCGGCTCTCTCAGAACTCTGATTTGTCGGCTGTGTGCTTCCTGGCGCCAGATGCCAATTTACCAGGTGCAAAGTGCTAACTACCGCTCACCACCTCGTACTCCACCTTCACTTCCGGGGTCGCGACCGCGACCGTGCCGTAGAGTGGTCAGCGGCCTTTGAATTTCTCTACCAGATGTTTGGCGCCCGCATCGTCCACTCCCTTCATGCGGAACTGCAGCCGAACGGAGTTGAACAGGGAGACGTCGGGTCGCGGCGGGCGCGAACGATCCATGGTGCCCTGGATCTTGACCTCGATTCCCTTGAGCGCCACACCTTCGGATTTCGCCAGCACCTGCACCAGTTCCACTCCGCAGGACGCTACCGCCGCCAGGAAAATCTCGCCGGGCGTGACCTCTTCGCCCGGGCAGCCGTTCTGCTCCGGACCGTCGACCACAAAATGATGGTTGCGCGCACTGCATAGAACGCGGCCAAAAGTATTAGTGGACGCCGCTCGCGCTTCATACTGCCGAATGTCAGGAGCTGGCATTTGTTTGTTCCTCCCGGGGAATCAGATTTCAGGCAATCAGATTTTACCTGCAGGCGGCAGCACGGACCTTAAGGCCGATTACTTCCACGTCGGTAGAGTTCAGAATCTTGTCTCCGTACGCTTCATTCACTTCCGAACCCTCAAAGTCGAAATCGTCGCGCTTGGCATCGCGCCTGAGTACGCCCTTGACGGTCACGCTTTGCCCCACGTGGCCGGCCAAATCCACCGTAGAGCTGCGCAGGGCGTAAGTCTTTCCGTCCCCGCTTTTCAGCGTGAACCGCTCAGCCAAATTGCCCGGGCTCAAACAGCCAGTCAGGGTGACGGATGACGGCTGCTTGGCGGTCTTGGCAAACGTTGCCAGGCAAGCGCCGAGCACAACCAGCGGTAAAATTAGACGTGGCAAGTTTCTTAGCATGCGGGCCTCCGGCGAAAAACGCGATTTTAGCATCCCGCATTGAGTGGATCTCCGTTTTTTACCGATTGGCGCTGCTGTGCGATGCCGCTAACTGTTCTTTTCCGCATGGCGTCTAACTATTGGAACCGGAGGCACTTGTCCTGCGTAATGTACGTCATCGACTGGTTCCGGGCACGCGCCCTCCAACTCCATGAGAATGGCCCTGGACATCTTCGCTCAGGTGATACGCACCCTGTGGGCGCACAAGCTGCGCTCCTTTCTCACCATGTTTGGGATCGCCTGGGGCGTAGGCTCATTGCTGATGCTGGTGGGGCTGGGCGAAGGCTTTCGTTCCGGGCAGCGGCGCAATATGGCCGACATCGGCCAGGACATCATTTTCATCTGGGGCGGCCAGGTGCCCAACGTCTCCGGCCAGCACCAGGACATGCGCCGCTACTACCTGACCTACCAGGATTATCTGGACATTAAGAAAGAAGCCACGCTGGTCAAAGACGTGGTTCCACTGCTCAACCGCGGCGACCTGCGTGCGGTGAGCGAGTTTGCCAGCTCCAGCAGCACCGTCACCGGCTCTCTGCCCAACTTCGCCGACATTCGCTACCTGCCGCTGGGCGAAGGCCGCTGGCTGAATGACGCTGACGAAGCCCAGCGCCGAACCGTCTGCGTGCTCGGTTTCCAGATGATGAAAAACCTCTTTCCCGGGCGGCCGGCCATCGGCAGTTTCATTCTCATCAACGGCGTACGCTTTGAAGTGGTGGGCGTGCTCAAGAACATCGGGCGCCAGGAAAACAATATGAACAACGTGCGCCTGTATATGCCCTTTTCCACCATGCACGAGTTCTTCCCCATGAAGACCGAGCGCACCATCGACGACATCAGCGTGATGAACCTGCAGCCGGCAAGCCGCGATCAGCACAAAGCGGCGCTGGCCCAGGTGCACCGCATCATCGCCCGGAACCACGGTTTCGATCCCGAGAATACGGATGCTTTCGAAGGCTGGGACACCGTGGAAAACGCCGAACGCGTAGGCCGGATCTTCACCACCATGGACGTCTTTCTCGGTGGCGTGGGCATCGTAACCCTGGCCCTGGGCGCCATCGGCATCATCAACATCATGCTCGTCTCGGTCACCGAGCGGACCCGCGAGATCGGCCTGATGAAAGCCGTGGGCGCCACCAACCGCAGCATCCTCTGGCAGTTTTTCCTGGAAGGCGCGTTTCTGACGGCGTTGAGCGGAGGTGTGGGCATCGGCGCCACGCAGGCGCTGATGTCCGGAATGAAGCTGTTTCCCTTGCCGCCGTTCTTCGATCCGCCGCACATGGTGCCGGCCTCGGCGGCGCTGGCCCTGGGCGCGCTCTCGATCGCGGGAATCGTTGCCGGGCTTTATCCGGCGCGCAAGGCCGCCATGCTCGCGCCGGTGGAAGCGCTTAGGAAGGAATAACCGTGGTCCACGATCTGGTCGGACAAGCTTACGAAGCCATGCGCCACAATCGCCGGCGCACCGCGCTGACTATGCTGGGCATGGCCTGGGGCATCGCCACTGTAGTGATCCTTCTGGCATACGGCGCAGGCTTCGGGCGCGCGCTGCACGCCATCTTCTCCAACTTCGGCCTGCAGATGATGGGCGTCTTCCCCGGGCGCAGCTCGCTACAGGCTGGCGGCATGAAAGCCGGCACGCAGACCCGCTTCACGCTCGACGATATCCCGCACATTCAGGACGGCGTACCTCTTATACGCCACATCAGCCCTGAGGCCAACCTTGACGCTACGGTCGGCTATGAGAACCGGTCTTTTACTTTTTCCGTCAGCGGCTTTTATTCGCAGATCCAATACATTCGCGCTCTCGACCTGGATGCCGGCCGTTTCTTCAACCCTGAAGACGAGCTCGAGCGCGCACGCGTGGCGGTGATTGGTTCGGACGCGAAGAATAAGCTCTTTTCCGGTACGCTCGCTCTGGGCGAGAAGATCCGGATCAACGGCGTGAGCTTTGAGGTCATCGGGGTGCTCGCGCCCAAGATGCAGGAGGGCGACGACAACATCAACCGCATCGTCTATATCCCCTTTAGCACGGCCGGCGATGTAAAAGACACGCACTACCTCGACGGCATCTGGGTGGGATACGAGAGCATGGAGTACGACAAGATTGAAGGCAACATTCGCTCCGTGCTGGCCGGCGTTCATGGCTTCAATCCCAAAGATCCGCGCGCGGTCTTCATCTGGAACGCCATGAAGAACGTGAACCAGTGGGAGATCATCACCGTGGCCCTGCAGGTGCTGCTGGCATTTATCGGAACGCTCACCCTGGGGATCGGCGGTGTGGGGCTGATGAATATCATGCTGGTGTCCGTCACCCAACGCACGCGCGAAATCGGCGTGGAGAAGGCTCTCGGCGCGCGACGCCGCGACATTCTCCTGCAATTTCTCGCGGAAGCCCTGGCCATTACCTTTGCCGGCGGCCTCTTCGGCATCATCGGCGCCTACGGGATCTCTTTCGCCGTGGGAAGAATCCCGCTCTACAGCCTGATGGCCCAGAACGCCGAGGCCGGGGACATCCGGCTGATCATCTCGCCCGTCAACCTCCTGATCTCAACAGGAATATTGGTAGTCGTGGGAATCTTCAGCGGCATGCTGCCGGCAATCAAGGCTTCGCGCCTGGATCCGATTGAGGCTTTGCGGTACGAGTAGTGTTGACCAAAAATGGGGAAAGTTCACTGGGCTTAATAGCGCTTGCTTTGATCCCTCATCGCAGCTATTCTTCTCACAATCAAAACCGTCTCGTTCGCGTGTTTCTCGCTTGGGCCCGCAGTTTGACTCCTGATCGGAATACAGGAGGGACCATATGATACGCCGATCGTTTCTCTCTAAGCTGGCAGTGCTACCCTTGTTTGGCCTTGGCGGCCAGGGATCAGCGCAAGCTCATAAACCACTGAAGATCATGATGAAGAGCGCGTGGGGATCGGATGACCCAACTCGGGCTTCCTTTGCTTTCCTGCATGGGCTGGCATTGGCCGATGCCGGCCACGAAGTCCAGATTTTCCTCACAGGTGAAGCTACCTATCTGATGCGCCAAGCCACAGCGGATGCGATTCAACCGGTAGGCTGGCCGTCGTTGAAGGAAACGCGCGAAAAGATTATCGCCAAGCAGATCAAAGTCTTCTCTTGAGGCGCCTGCTCCCGGGCCCGTGGGGTCACGGAGGCAGATCTGAGCGCATGGGGAGCAAAATTCGGCAGCCCGGCGATCTTCGTGTCGCTGGTGGAGTGGGCGGACCGAATCATCACGGAATAGCGGCACATCACGTCGCCTTGGAGAGATATGGCAGAGGCTTCGGTCTGTCTCTCATCCGGCCGAGGGGCACAAGGTGCCGTCAGCAGCTCCACCAGAAAGGAGCTTGATATGTTCTCGGTCTTTTCCAGGAGTGTGATTTTCCTTTTCCTGTTCTGCGGGCTCTGTGAAGCCCAGCCGGTCAACCGCGTCACCGTCTTATACGACGCATTTGGTAAGTCTCCACAACTCACCAAGGATTGGGGATTCTCCGCGCTGATCGAGTACGGCGGCAAACGCATCCTCTTCGATACCGGAAACAATGCCCGCATCTTTGAGAGCAACGTCAAAACTCTGAAAGTGGATTTACGCAGGTTGGATTTTGTGGTGATTTCCCATCGCCATGCCGACCATACCAGCGGCCTCAATTACCTTTTGAGTGTCAATCCCGGGGTGAAGATCTATACTCCCGACGAGCCATTTGGGTCGTTCGCACGAGGCGTGCCCAATGAGTTCTATCGCAAGGACGAAACTCTCGCCGGCGACATGCGCTACTTCGGCGGAAATCCGCCCCAGACGCTAGCTGCGGGTACTCCCTGGCCCCAAGCCACTTTCATCCCGGTGGGTTCGCCCACCGAAGTTGTCCCGGGGATTTACCTGATTCCGACCATCTCGCAGACTCCAGGGACTCTGGAAATGCGCGAGCTCTCGCTCGCCATTCGCACCACAAATGGATTGGTCGTCGTTGACGGCTGCTCTCATGCGGGTGTGGAAAAAATACTCGAAGCCGCCGCCAAGATCGACCCGCACACCCATATTTTGTTTGGCGGGCTCCATTTAGTAAAAGCATCCGACGCCGATATTCAACGCATTGCCACGGCGCTGCATGAGCAATGGAAATTGGACTACATCGCGCCTGGTCACTGCACTGGAGAACCAACCTTCGCCGTTTTGCAAAAGGCCTTTGGCGATCATTACATCTACGCCGGCCTTGGGAGCGTGGTGAATATCCCCTGAGCGGAAGCCGCTACAGCTTGCTCGAACTCGAAGCAAATGGGTGAGCGCATGGTGTCTGCGACTGAATGCTGAGCGCCGATTGCCGGGCTCTGATTGCTGAGCGCTTCTTACGCCCCGTTCGTGGTCCGCTCTCTCTGGTACGGCTTTTCCAGGTAGCGCCGGGCTTCGTCCAGGGCGCCCTGGGTGTTGTCCTGGGTCTGGATGGCCTGGCGATATTCGTTGACCGCGCGTTCTCTCTGGCCGGTGATGTCGAAAATCTTGCCCAGACCGATGTGGCTCCAGACTTCGGTCCACTTCGGCTCCTGGTCGCCATTCAAAGCTTCGCGGTACTCGTTGGCGGCCGACTGGTAATTGCGTTGCACGTAAAAGACCTCGGCAATGCGATAGTGCGCCAGCGAGCTGTTGCGGTTGCTTTCCAGCGCCTTGTTGAACTCCGTTAGCGCCTCGGCCAGATTGCCCATGGCCGTGAGCTCCTGCCCGCGGCGGATGGCCACGCGCACTTTGAGGTCAGGCGAGTTCTTGAGCACCCAGTTATTGGGATCGAGCGTGAGCTTGCGCGGTTTGCCGAAGGTCTCCACCGAAAACGGCGATTCGGTTCCCACCACGTCGATGCGCTTCATCTCTGTCTGGCCGTCGGTATCCACCTTCAGCTCCAGCGGCATATGAAAGAGGTCCAGATCCTGGGCGACCTCGCCTACCACCCGGAAGCCCTTCTTGATGCGGTAGACGGTGTACTTCATCTTGAATTCGGGCGCGCCCGTGCCGTCCACCCACTGGGAAAAGAAGGCGGTGAGCTTCTGCCCGGAATTTTTTTCCGCAATGGCCTGCAGGTCGGCCACCGAGGCAGATTTGCCCGCAAATGACGCCATGAAGTCCTTCATGGTCTTGTCGAAGGCGGCATCCCCGATCACCCAGCGCAGCATGTGGAAGATCATTCCGCCTTTGTCCACGACCAGGCTCTGGAACTGCGGCGAGTAGGTGTCGAGCTTGTTGATGCTGGAAAGCGGCGTGGTGTCATAGGCCAGAGCGCCAACGGCCATATCGCGCGAAGCCTCTTCAAACGCCCCCTGGCTCACCGTCGATTGCACGTAGCGCATCTCCGAAGCGCGGGCTCCGCCATCGATCAGCCACCAGTCGTCTTTGCTGGCGGCGCTCACTACACCGCCCCACCACTGGTGGGAAATCGTATCGGCCAGCAGCCGGTAATTGGTTTTCTCGGTAATGTCCCGCGCCGCCAAGGCCGCGATCTCCGGCGCCCAGGCCGAAGGCACCGTGTCATCGGGAAGCTGCACTACTTTCATTAGCGGCGAGAACGCCGGTCCGTAGAGGCTGGAGAAGTATTCCAGCTCTTTGCCGGCGTAGTCGGCATAGGGCGGGGCGAATTGCTTTTTGTCGGGTAGGACATACACATGTATCCCGCCGCCGGCGAAAACGTTGTCGGTGAACGGGCCGGCAATGATGGTTCCCGGGAAACTTGGTTTCTTCCAGTCAAACGATGCGACCACCTTGCCCGACGGCGCAGGGCGCGCCGGCGAGGTGTTGCCGCTGCCCACGATCACCGTGCCGGCGGGCGCCGTGATGTTGATGGCCGCGGTGAAGCGGTCAATGCCGTAGTTGGTGATGGGGAACCAGCGCCCGGCATATAGAAGATAGGTCTCGTCTTCGCCAACGTAGGCCAGCTTCAGCCCTTCCACTGGGCTGTCATCGGCGCTGCCCAGCGGACCTTCATAGTCGAAAGTCAGCGTGCCGGTTGCACCTTTATTCATCTGGGCCGGGAAGCTCACCCGAATGGCGTTGTCCTGGCTGATGCGCTCGCCGCTAAGGGGCTTGCCGCTGGCGTCCAATATCTTGCTCACACGCAAAGCGTTGTGCAGCTCAAAGGTCCCAAAGTTGGTGTCTTCCAGGGCGACAAAGGTAACCTTGGCGCGCGCGGTCAGATGGTGGGACTTGGGCGCGATCTCCGCGTCGATAACGTAGTCGGTGGCCTTGACCCGCGACTTTTCGGCTCCCAGCGCCGGGGCAAGCAGGGACAAGCCGAAGACAAGAACGAGGGTGGCACGCCGCAGAGGACGCCGTGCAATTCGCATGAAACTCTCCAGAGCTGCTGGCGATATTGGGCTTAGATGTAAATTTTCCCAAAAAAGGTGCTTTCGTGCCAACAATGTGGTGGGAAAGGACAATCTTTCTTTACAGTCTTCCCTTAGCCTCTATGCTCGACCCGCGGAGATCTGCCCCAGAATTTGCAGTATCTCCTGCGCCGCCCGCGCCGCTGGAGCTTGCAAATGGGTGCCGTCACGAAGTTTATTTCGTACTTCGTCCAGTCCGGCGAGCATCTGTTGGCGGGCCGGACTATCGGGAAGGATAGCGCTCAGCTCGCGAACCACAGCTTCCGCCGTAAAACCATTTTGAATCAATTCCGGCACGATTTTGCGGCCGGCAATCAGGTTGGGCATAGCAAAAGTGTCGAGCTTGACCAGTGGGCGGCCCAGTATCCAGGTCATCGGAGCCAGCCGGTAGACGACCACAAAGGGCGTGCCTGCCAGCGCTGCTTCGACAGTTGCCGTTCCACTGGCCACCACGGCTGCGCGTGAGACCGCGAGCGTTAACCGGGCGTCTTTGGTCAGAGTGACCCGGACTTTGGCTGCCGCCAGCCCTTGCTCGACCCAGCTTTGAGTCAGTGTAGAAGCCACCGGCAACACAAACTCAAAGCGTCCGCCTCGTCGAGCCAACATCGCGGCAGCTTCGAGCATGGCCGGCAGATTCAGCCCTACTTCTTTTTGACGGCTCCCGGGCAGCAGGGCGATCCAGGTCTTCGCGGGATCGAGATTGTATGCGCGCGCGAACTCGTCGCGCGAAACTTGCGGCGGCTCGGCATAGGCCAGCGGGTGGCCGACATAAACGACATCGACCCCGTGCTGCTTGTAGAACTCCTGCTCGAAGGGAAAGATCACGATCATCTTGCGCACGTATTTCCGGATCTGCTCCACGCGGCCGGTGCGCCAGGCCCAGAGCTGAGGGCTGATGAAGTAGAAGACGGGAACGCCCAACCGATGAAGCTCGCGTGCCAGGCGCAAGTTGAAATCCGGGAAGTCGATGAGGACAGCGGCATCGGGTTTACGCCACGCGGCTTCGGCCACCATCCGCCGGAAGTGCTTCCGAATCTCAGGCAGGTGTTTCAACACCTCCACCAGGCCCACCACGGCAACATCATTGGCATGAACCAGCAGCTGGCAACCCGAAGCCCCCATCATCTCTCCACCCATACCGAAGAACTTTGCTTCCGGCGCGAGCTTCTTCATCTCGTCGATAAGCTGCGCGCCGTAGTTGTCGCCGGAGGCTTCGCCGGCGGAAAGAAGAATTTGCATTTTTGAAATCCCGAGCGCAGCGAGGGACCCTTATGGCTCACGATACCACTTAGAAACGCGAAGACTTGGTTTTATAAACCGGAAACTCTCGCGGGAATCGACCAATCAAGCCGCGCTAATACCAGGCGCTGTGAAAGACGATAGAGATCTCTCGCTTCGCAGGGAATGCAGACTAGTCGTCCGCCCCTACCTGCGTCGGCCCCACACCGATCTCCTGATCCTTGTACTGCAGCTGGTAGAGCTTCCAGTAGATTCCGCGACGAGCAAGCAGTTCCTGGTGCGAGCCGAATTCACGCAGCTGGCCTTTGTGCATCACGATGATCTTGTCGGCGCGCTGGATGGTCGAGAGCCGGTGGGCGATGATCACCGAAGTGCGCCCCTCCACCATGCGGGCCAGCGCGTCACGCACGCGGAGCTCGGTCTCGGTGTCCACGCTGGAGGTGGCTTCGTCGAGGATCAGGATCCGGGGATCGTGGGCCAGCGCACGGGCAAAAGAGATGAGCTGCTTCTGGCCGGTGGAGAGCGTGCTTCCCCGCTCCAATACCGGCTCCTTGAAGCTCAGGGGCAGAGCGCGGATAAAATCGCTGGCGTTCACGCTCTCGGCCGCGGCCGCGACCTGCGCATCGGAAATCCATTCCGAGCCCAGGCGGATATTGTTCTCAATGGTCCCGCTGAACAGGAACGGATCCTGCAAAACCACGCCGAAGCGCCGGCGCAAATCGGCCAGATCGAGCGTGCGGATGTCCACGCCGTCAATGCGGATGGCGCCCTTCTGGATGTCGTAGAAGCGCATCACCAGGGAGATGATGGTGGTCTTGCCGGCGCCGGTATGGCCGACGATGGCCGCCGTTTCGCCCGGTTCGATAACGAACGAGACATCGCGGAGAATCCAGTCGTAGACGCCGCCATCGTGATGTGCAGGTTGCTCGCCGTGGCCGTTGCTCTCGCCCGCGGCCAGAGCCTGCGCGCCGCCATTCTCTCCAGCGTCACTCGCGGTTTCGAGCTTGCGGTAGGCAAACCAGACGTGGTCAAACTCGATCCGTCCCCGGCCTTCGGCGCGCACCGGAGCCTCGGGTGAAACGACTTCCACAGGCGTATCCAGCAACTTGAAAATGCGCTCGCTGGCCGCCATGGCCGATTGCAGGATGTTGTACTTCTCGCTCAGGTCCTGAATAGGCCGGAAGAAGCGCTGGGCGTATTGGATGAAAGCGGTCACAATGCCCACAGTGATTGCCCCGTTGATCACGTTGACGCCGGTGGTGCGCAGCGCCATCATCCCGCCGAGCCATACCACTGCGGCGATCGCGGCGATCGAAAGGAATTCAACCACCGGGTAGTAGATGGCATAGGCCAGGATCGCGTCTTTGAAGGCGTCCATGTGCTGGGCGTTGATCTTCTTAAAGCTGGCGTGGGCGCGCTTCTCGCGATTGAAGAGCTGCAGCACTACCATGCCGGTCACGTGCTCCTGCAGGTAAGCGTTGATCCGGGCGATGGCGATGCGGATGCGCCGGTAAGACTCGCGCACCGACTTGCGGAAGATCATGGTCACCCAGAAGATCAGGGGCAGCACGGCAAAGGTGATCAGCGCCAGCTTCCATTCCAGCTTCAGCATGACTACCACTATGCCGGTGAGGATAAAGACGTCTTCGAAGATCGAAACCACGCCGGCAGTGAACATCTCGTTGAGAGCATCCACGTCGCTGGTCACGCGCGTGACCAGGCGGCCGACGGGGTTCTTGTCGTAAAAGCCCACGTGCATGCGCTGCAGGTGGCGGAAGATCTGGCTGCGCAGATCGAACATCACCTTCTGTCCCGTCCACTGCATCATGTAAACCTGGGTGTACTCGAGAACGAAGCTGAAGATCAGCGCCACCAGGTAGATGCCAGCAATCTGGGCGATGCCGGTGAGTGGCCGCTGACTGAGCCAGCGATCGAGAATCGGCAGGTGCGTGCCGCGGGTGGCCGCCAGGTACTTGTCGATTGCGGTAGCCGTCAGCAGAGGCCCGATCACCTCCGGCCCAAGGAAGACGCGCAGCAGGATGGCCGCGATCGCGCTGATGCTCTGCCAGCGATACGGGCGGAGATAGGTCAGCAGCCGCTTCATCAGCCGGCTGTCATACGCTTTTCCAAGTACCTCTTCTTCCTGCGCCATAGCGAATCTTTATTCTACCGTGAGTCCATAGACTCCCTGCGCCACCGGTACGCTGCAAAAAAATTTGCGGACTGAGAGCAGAACAACGGAAGGAAATCGAGTTCTCGAGGGAAAGGCGATAGCGTCTACATACCTTGACAATCTACAATCGGCATTGTAGATAATCATAGTATGGCTAAACCGAATGATCTGGTGCAGGGCACGCTCGACCTCCTGATCCTGAAGACCATCTCGCTGGAGCCGAAGCACGGCTGGGCGATCGCCAAGCGCATTGAGCAGATCTCGCAAGACGTGCTCCAGGTCCAGCAGGGATCGCTCTACCCGGCGCTGCATCGCCTGGAGCAGCAAGGCTGGATTCGCGCCAAGTGGATGGAGAGCGAGACCGGACGCGAGGCTAAGTTCTACTCGTTGACGGCAGCCGGCCGGGCGCAGCTGGAAAAGGAAAAAGAGAACTGGAAACGTCTTTCCAGCGCCATCGATCTGGTGGTGGAGGGCGCGTAAGGAGGCAAACGTGCGCTGGGCACAACAACTTCGCATGAAGAGCCTGATGCTGTTCCGCCGGCGGAGTGAAGCCGCGCGGCTGCGGCAGGAGCTGGAGTTCCACCTGGAGCAACAAGTCGCGGAAAACGTTGCGCGCGGCATGTCTACGGAAGAAGCGCATTTTGCCGCCATGCGCCGCTTCGGCAATCCCACTCTTCTCAACGAGGAAACGCGCATCACCTGGAGCTGGAGCATCCTGGAAAGGATATGGCGGGATCTCGGTTACGGCCTGCGCACACTGCGCCGCGCTCCGGGATTTACCCTGCTCGCCATTGCCGTAATGGCACTGGGGATCGGTGCAACCACCTCGCTGTTCACCATCGTCCGCTCCGTGCTGCTCAAGCCCTTGCCCTTCCAGGATCCCGACAAGCTGGTGATGGTCTATGAACACTTCATTAACTCTAGCGACACCAACGGCTACAACACTGTGGCTGCGGGAGACTTTTACGCCTGGCGTGATCAAATGCATAGCTTCCAGGACATGGCCGCCTGGCGTTTTTATGGCTCCATTCTTGCGGGCGAAAATTCCGAGTTGCCGGAGGTGGTGGCTGACGCTGCAGGTTCATGGAATCTCTTTCCTCTGCTGGGCGTGCAGCCCGTGGTGGGCCGTACATTTACTCCTGACGAAGATCGGCCCGATGCTGACCGCGTCGTGCTTCTCTCCTGGAGCCTGTTCCAGAGACGCTTTGCCGGAGACCGGTCGATCGTGGGAAAGCACATTCGTCTGGATTCAAATCTTTATACCGTGATTGGCGTATTGCCCGACTGGTTTACCTACCCCAATCCCCGTATCCAGCTCTGGCTGCCCTATGCGAGCACATTCAAGCGCGAGCAACTGGCGGTCTACGACTACCACCTGAGCTACGTGGTCGCCCGGCTCAGGAACGACGTTAGTGCCGAAGCCGCCGTCAAGCCAGTACGTGCCCTGCAGTATCAGATTCACATGGAGAACTTGCAAAAGCCGGTCGCCGAGGACGTTCTTTACCGGCCGATGATCGACGACGTAGTAAAAGACGGGAAGACACCCATTCTGGTGCTTCTCGGGGCAGTTGCCTGCATGCTGCTGATCGCCTGCCTCAACGTTTCCAACCTGCTGGTGGCCCGTGGCGCGGCCCGGCGCAAGGAAGTGGCCATCCGCGGCGCCCTGGGCGGAAGCCGCTTTACTCTCATTCGCGAGCAGATGACAGAGAGTCTTCTGATCTGCCTGATAGGCGGAACTCTGGGAGTGCTGCTCTCCTTCTGGGCGACGCAATGGCTGGGGCACAACTGGAAAGACCTGCCGCGATCCGATGCCATTCATACGGACGGCATGGTTCTGGCGTTCTCCATCGCACTGGTCTTTCTCTGCGCGGCTCTTGCCGGACTGCTGCCCGCCATCTCCTCGACCGGGAAGGGGCTGCTGGCAATGCTGCAGGATTCTTCGCGGTCGCTCGGCGCCAGCACCTCGCGCGCGGGCTTGCGGCGAATGCTGCTGACGGCGGAAATCGCCCTGACCGTCATTCTTCTGGTAAGCGCCGGACTGCTCTTCAAGAGCTTCATCCACCTGCGCACATCCGATCTGGGCTGCCTCACGGAAAATGTCCTGACCATGAAGTATGGGCTGCCGGAGAAGCAATACGACAAGCCGGGAATGGTTAATACGTTTAATGAAGCCGTGCTGGAGCGCGTCCGCCGGCTGCCGGGCGTGGCTGCCGCGGGGCTGGTTTCAACGGCTCCCGGCGCCGGTTACGGCGGAGATTTTGTATTCACCATCCCCGAGCACCCGAGTCAGGGCGCCATCCTCGATCAGGACGCTTTGTTTCGCACCGCCGATCCAGGTTATTTCAATGCCATCGGAATTCCGCTGCTCAACGGGCGCGTCTTCACCGACCATGACAGGCTGGATCACGCCAGCTACGTGATCATCAGCAAGCAAGCTGCGGACAAGTTTTTCCCTGGCGAGAGCCCGCTGGGCAAACACGTCACCATGCGCTTTGTGGAGGATAAGGCCGAGACCTACGAAATCGTTGGCGTTGTCGGAGACACGCTGCACGACGTTGGCGAGCCTTTGAAGCCCACCATGTATTTTCCAATCCTCATGGGGGATTTCGCCCGCAGCAGTAACCCGACGGTGGTAGTTCGCACCGCCGGCGATCCGCTGGCGCTTTCGGTTCCCGTGCAGAAGGAGATTTCAGCACTCGATCCCTTCCTGCCCGTTTACAAGGTTCTGACCATGCAGCAGACGATCGGAAACGCGACCGCCAGCCAGAGCTTCAGCGCTACCCTGGTGCTCGCCTTCGCGGCGTTGTCTCTGCTGCTGGCGGCGGTGGGGCTATACGGCGTGCTTTCCTACCTGGTCTCGCAGCGCGTGCCCGAAATTGGAATTCGCATGGCCCTGGGAGCCCAGCGTAGCGAGGTCTTGCGGCTGGTTCTTCTCGATGGCATGCGGCCGGTTTTCATCGGCGGGCTGCTAGGCTCGGCAGGAGCCGTCGCCGCAGGGCTGCTGATCAAATCGCTTTTGTATGGCACGCGCCCGGTCGATCCTCTGGTCTTTGCCGGCATGCTTGCCAGTCTCTTGTTCACCGCCATCGTCGCCTGCGCCGTGCCGTCGTTGCGCGCGTGCAGAATCGAGCCGGTGCAGGCGCTGCGGACGGAATAGCGCAGATCTCATCCCCGATTCTCGCGCATCGACAGTGCGCACTGGCGATGTGGTAGAGTCTCTGCGATCTCCCGAGATAGCGGTGTCCCTCACTCCGCCCCTTCGATTTAAGAAGAAGACAAAACAAATGGCCAAACAGAAGTCAGGCAGTTGCATTTCAAGAATCCGGCAGTTTCTTGCCGGCGCGGCCGTTCTGACGGCGATGATCACCCACCCTTCACTGTCGCCGAATGCTTATGCGGGAGAGCAGTCACCCGCTTCGAAAGCCGCGCCTCTCGAGGAAGGCGTATGGAGATTTATCGTCTCCGGCGACTCGCGCAACTGCGGCGATGTGGTGATGCCGGCGATCGCCGCGCACAGCGCTGAGCGCTTCGCACCGGCGTTCTATTGGCACCTGGGCGACCTGCGCGCGATCTACAAGGTCGATGAAGACATGGCTGGCGCAGCCCAACTCGCCGGTCAGTATCTAAGCTGCCAAAATTACATCAGGATTGCCTGGGACGACTTCATTGACCACCAGATCGTTCCTTTCGGTACAACGCGGTTTTACCTGGGCATCGGCAACCATGAAACTATTCCGATAGAAAAGGGAACGCTGTTCAGGCCCAAGGAAGAATTTCTGACGCAGTTTGAAGACTGGCTGATGACGCCGCGACGCCAGATGTGGGCAGCAGACAAAGATGAAATCGCCGCTGCCACCACGGGCCCTTGCGGGAGAGTGGCGGCAGCGCGGCCCTATATATCGCCGACGGCTTACTATCACTGGATTCGGGGCAGCGTGGACTTCCTTTACCTGGACAATTCGACAGGCGCCTTCGACAAAGACCAGCTGGACTGGTTCGATTGCACGCTGGAGCGGGCGCGCCGCAAGGAAAAAGTGCGCACGGTGATCGTCGGCATGCACGAGGCGCTGCCCGACAGCAGGGCCGCGGGACACGCTATGTGCGACCAGGCCATTCGCGACCCCAAAGAAAAGCAGGCGAGTTGCGACAGCGGCAAACACGTTTACGACGCGCTCGTCGAGCTGCAGAAGATCAAGAACGTTTACGTGCTGGCCAGCCACTCTCATTTTTATATGCGCGGGATCTTCGACAATCGTAAGCCCTCGGACCGGCTCGAAGGATGGATTGTGGGCACGGCAGGCGCGGTTCGCTATCCCCTGCCAGATGGCGTGGATCCGGGGCCGGACGCCATCAAAGACACCTACGGCTACCTTGTGGGTACGGTCCATCCCGAGGGCACGGTGGCCTTCGCCTTCGAGGAAGTCAAGGAGACTGACGTGCCCGCAGAGGTCCGTAAACAATATCCTTCGAGCCTGATCTCCTGGTGCTACGCGAAGAACTCGCACGCACAGACGCCGGATTGGGAAGAGACGACGAACCGATGCGTGCCCACGGCAGAATTGCCTGCCGCGCAGCCGGTTCGCAGGAAATCAGCCGCACCCAGGAAGTGATTGGCAGGTAATCTCCGCCTGTCTGGTCGCTTTGACCGAGCCAGTCGCAACTGAGATATGATTGCTTTCGCGCCAGGAGATTCGATCCATGTCTCTTGAAGGCTTCCTGCAAGACTTACGATTTGGACTCCGTTATCTTTCGCGCCGGCCGGCAGCCTCTCTCGTCATCATTCTTGTTCTGGGTTTGGGAATCGGCGCCAATGCCGCGATGTTCAGCATTGTCAGTGCTGTCCTGCTCAAGCCCCTGCCCTACAAAGACAGCGAGCGCCTGGTGCTGGTGTGGCAGAGCACCAGCGCGCATCGCAACACCGGCGAGTGGTTCAACACCTACCGGGAATTTCAGCAGTGGCGCGAGAAAAGCCGAAGCTTTGAAAAACTGGCGGCGCTGAGTTGGGCTACCGGCCCCAAATCACTGGCCTGGCGGGGCAAGAAGCAAAAGATTCTAGCGATCCCCACGAGCTTGGACTTCTTCTCCATGCTGGGAGTGGCCGCGGCGCAGGGCCGCACTTTCGAGCAGGCGGATCTCCAGCAAGGTTGTACGGCTGTTCTTGCTCATGCCTTCTGGCAGAATGAGCTCGGCGCACCCGCGGACCTGGTTGGCCGCGATCTTCCTCTCGATGACAAGGAATGCCGCGTGGTGGGCGTGATGCCGAAAGGCTTCTCCTTCTATCCCAGCCAGACGTCGCTTTGGATGCTGATGACTCCAGACAGTCCTTATGGGAAAGATCCCTGGAGATCGGTTACAGGTGTATTCGGAAGATTGCAGCCGGGCATCAGCCGCGAGGCAGCGCAATCTGAACTGGAGGTGCTGGAAAAGAATGTTCTTGGTGAAGCTCCCTCCGATCTCGCCCTGCCGCGCAATGCCCTGCCGGTGGTTCTCGACCTGCAAACTGAATTCACATGGCTGGCAGGGCGCAACCTGCGCCTGGCGCTGATCGTCCTGCTGGCGGCAGTCTTCTTTGTCCTCCTGATCGCGTGCGTGAATGTGGCCAACCTGCTCCTGGCGCAGGCTGCGGACCGGCAACGCGAGCTGGCGATTCGCGCCTCGCTGGGGTGCGGCCGCGGACGTTTGATTCGCCAATTGCTGGTGGAAAGCATGATTCTAGCTGTGGCCGGCGCCGGCGCTGGAATTGCGATGGCTGTCACAGCGGTGCGAGTCTTTGCCGCGCACAGCCCGGTAGAACTGCCACCGGGAAACACGGTGAAGGTGAACTGGCAAGTGATGGCCTTCACCGCCATCCTGGCGGGTGTGACCGCGCTGCTGTTTGGGCTGGTTCCGGCATGGCGATCGTCCCGGCCGGATATCAACGAGGCGTTGAAAGACGGAGGCCGGAGTCTCGCCGGACGGGAAGCGCTCCGAACGCGATCGGTGCTGGTGGCGGGTGAGGTGGGACTCTCGCTGGTTCTGCTGGCCGGAGCGGGGTTGCTGCTGGAGAGCCTGGGCAGACTGGCCTCAACGCCGCTCGGTTTCCGCACCGATCATCTGCTCACGGCCGCTCTCGATCTGCCCGACCAAAAGTACGCTACTCCCGATCAGAAACTTCAATTTTTCGACAAGCTGAAGGGATTTGCACGGTCGATTCCCGGAGTTGAGCAGGCATCGCTTTCCTCGAGCATCTATCTGGCGGGAAGCAATGTGTTGGCGGTTGAGGGGCAACCATTCTCGCTGGATCGGGCTGCGCATAACGTGGCTCAACAGACCATTGATCCCGGCTATCTGCGAAACATGGATATTCCTCTACTCCACGGCCGGGAGTTCGAGACTAGGGACCGCGACAATACGCAGGCGGTGGCGATCGTCAACCAGGCCCTGGCCGACGCCTATTTCCCGCGACAGAATCCCATCGGGCGGCAGATCAAGCTGGGCAAGCCGGAGAGCAAACAGCCGTGGCTGACCATCGTCGGGGTGGCGGGTAATGTGAAGACCACGACTGTCTTCCAGGAGATGGGCTACGTAGTTTCGCCCGCCGTGTACAGGCCCTTAGCGCAGCTACCCCCCGCGTCTGTTGCTTTGCTGCTGCGAACGAATGGGGATCCGAACGCGCTGGCGAAGCCGGTGCAAAATGCAGTTCGCGGACTTGACGATGAAATCACGCTGTCCGATCTCAAGACCATGGAAGAAAGGCTGCGCGACCTCCGCGCCGAACCCAGGTTCCGCACTATTCTGCTCAGCTCGTTTGCCGGACTGGCGCTGGTGCTGGCCGCTCTGGGCATTTACGGGCTGCTGATGCAATCGGTGGTACGGCGCACGAAAGAAATCGGGATCCGCATGGCGCTGGGGGCCAGCCGGCAGAATGTTGTCCGCGTCATCCTTCTTCAGGCCTTCACAACCGTGTTCGCCGGAATATGCTCCGGCTTGGCAGCAACCTTGATCCTGGTGCGCTTTATAGGAGGGCTGCTCTACGACGTGCATCCACAAAACCCGCTCATGCTGGCAGCGGTATCGATTGTCTTAATCCTGACTTCCGCTTTTGCCTGCTTCATTCCCGCGCGGCGAGCAACGACAGTGGATCCGCTGCAGGCATTGCGCAGCGAGTAGCCGGGCAACAAACTTTCACGGAAACACAACCCCCGGAACAGAAGTTCGCAATCCACAAGGCACCCGGCAGTGCCCCCTTGAGCCTGCTTACAAATTGTGTTTCCATGGTCAGATGCTTGAGGCGCGGCGGCGCGAGAGTGCACTCCGCGAAACGTCAACTCCGCACGTGAATTTCAGAACAGGAGAAGAACTATGAGTAAAGTTTCCCATATCCCTCAGGGTTACAACACCATCACACCCTATATCGTCGTTAAAGGCGCAGCTCAAGCCATCGAATACTACAAGAAGGTGTTCGGCGCCACGGAACTGGTCCGCATGAACGGCCCCGACGGCAAGATAGGCCATGCTGAACTGCAGATCGGTACTTCAAGAATCATGCTGGCCGACGAAAATCCCAAGATGGGCCCGGGATACACCAGCGCAACCACCATCGGTTCCAGTCCGGTGAGTCTGTACGTCTACCTCCCCAACGTCGACCAGGTAATCGAGCGCGCGAAGACTGAGGGAGCTAAAGTTCTGAAGCCGGCGGAAGACCAGTTCTACGGCGACCGCTCCGGTTTCATCCAGGATCCGTTCGGGCACCTCTGGGGGATCGCGACGCACATCGAGGACGTGTCGCCCCAGGATATGAAAGAGCGCATGAAGAAAGCCATGCCGGCGGCATAGGACTGGTTTCACAACCTCAAACGAAAAAGAGCGGCGTTGAGTGCGCCGCTCTTTCTTTGTGATTCTATGTTGGAGCTCACGCTCTGCCCACCCCAAAATATTCAAAGCCCAACGCTTTCATGCGCGGGCCGTCGAGCAGGTTCTTGGTGTCGACCACCAGAGGGCGCTTGATGATGCGGCGGATGCGGTCGAAGTCCAGGGAGCGGAATTCCGGCCAGCCAGTGGAGAGCACCAGGGCGTCGGCGCCTTCGGCCACCGAGTAAGCCGAATCGCAATACCTTACCGTGCCGTTCAGCTCCAGTTGAGCGTCGGGCATGGCGATGGGATCGTAGGCGCGGACATGAGCGCCGCGCTCCACCAGCGCGCGGGCCAGGCGGATGGAGCCGGAGTGGGCCACGGAGTTGGTATTGGGTTTGAAGGCGAGTCCCAGGATTCCCACCTGTTTGCCGGCCACGGTTTCCAGAACGTTATCGATCTTTTGCAGGATGCGGTTGCAGAACTCGCGGTTGACTTCGCGCGCGGCGGTCAGAATCTTGAGAGAAATACCGGAGCTGGCGGCCAGGTTGGCGAGGGAATCCATGTCGGATTCAGTAAACGTGCCGCCCAGCGAGCCGGGTTGCAGGCAGCGCGGAGCAATCCGCTTGTCGAGCCCGAGAGCCAGGGCCAGATCGACCGCGTCGGCGCTGATGCGCTCGCAAAGATTGGAGAGTTCGTTGATAAAGGAAACTTTTGTGGCCAGGAAAGCGGTGGATGCCTCGCGCACCAGCTCCGCCGTCTCATGCGTGGTGACGATCATGGGCACGCCGCGCATGACCAGCGGACGATAGAGAGCCTTGAGAACCTGCACGGCGTTGGTGGAGTGCGTGCCGAGAACGATGCGGTCGGGCCAGTTGAAGTCTTCTACCGCGCAGCCTTCGGAGAGAAAAACCGGGTGAGAGACTACGGTGACCGGCTTCCCCGACTCTTTCAGCCGGTTCTCAATGCGGCTGGCCGTCCCCACGGGAACGGGAGTAATCAACACCAGAATCTGTCCGTGATCGCAGTAACCGGCGATTTCTGTGGAGATGCTTTCGATGTCCCGGTTTGAATCTTCGGCAAGATAGATGATCTCAGCGCGCTGCACCATGGACTGAAGGTGGGTGGAGTACATTAGCCGGCCGGCGCGGACGCCCCGGCGCACAATGTCACTGAGGTTCTTTTCGTGGAAGGGCAGGATGCCACTGGCAAGCAGCGTGGTATTCACGGAATCGCTGCCGTATGCGGTTACAGGAACGCCGAAATCCGCCAGGCAGGCTGCGACCACCGTGCCTAAATATCCACACCCATACACACCGATTTGCATTGCGCTCTCCCAAGGGCAAATTCGGGGGGAGGGAGGAATTCGCCGGTTCCTACTAGGTAGATCGACTTAAGGCTCCATGATTTAAAGCTTTTTGAGGTACATGCGCAAGGTCGTTTAAGGACATGTACCTTGAAGCGCGACGCTCCGGATAATGTTTTTCAGTCAACTTTGATCTCCACCTTGTTGCCGTCGGGATCGCGGACAAAGGTGGAAAGACCCTTACCCCGGGCGCCGTTGTTGACCTCCGCCTGGGTGGGCTCCAGTCCGCGCCGTTTTAGCGTGGCGATAACATCGTAAATGCTTGATCCGGTAGCACATAGGCAAAAGTGTTCTTCGCTCAAATTAGCCGACGGAGCGGGGTTGGTGGGGCTGGCCTCATACAAGTCGATTACGGCGTCGCCGGCGCGCAGGGTGATCACGTTGTATCCCGCCTTGGCCTTTCCTTCCTGCTCCACAGCGAGTCCGAGACTATCAGTGTAGAAGCGCTTCATCTCCGCCAGCTTCTTCGTGACCAGCGCGATGTGATCGACACCCTTGTAGATGAACACGCCAAGATTTTAGGTCAAATTGCCGCTAAATCCTGAAGAAAAAAGGATATCCCAGTAACTGCAGCGTGGCCCCCGGGAAGAAGCAATTGGACTACTTGCTAAGCGCTATTTGCTTATCAGGGCGCTTGGTGCCATGCCAATCCTGCAGCGAGCGCACATTGACCTGGTTGTGCTGCAGGGCGGCGATGCCCTCGGCTGCGGCTTTAGCTGCGGAAAGCGTCGTGATGGTGGGGATGCGCTGCGTGACAGCGGCGCGGCGGATGGCCTTCTCGTCAAACCATGGGTCCTGCCCGTGAGGCGTGTTCACGATCAGGTGGACGCGCTCGCCCTTGATGAGATCAACCACGTTGGGCCGGCCTTCCTTGACCTTGAAGACGCGGTCGACGGAGAGTCCGGCGCGCTCCAGGCGCTCGGCGGTGCCGTGCGTGGCCACCAGGCTGAAGCCGAGATCGATGAAGCGCCGCGCCAGGTCGATGGACTCCTCTTTATCGTGGTCAGTCACGCTGATAAAGACTGTCCCGCTGGTGGGCAGCGTCTGGCCGGCGGAGAGCTGGGCCTTGGCAAAGGCTTCGCCGAAGGTCTCGGCTGAGCCCATAACTTCTCCAGTGGATTTCATCTCCGGACCCAACACCGTATCCACACCCGGGAACTTGTTCCACGGGAACACCGGGGACTTCACGAAGAATCCTGCGCCGGTGGCGAGGTCCGCGCCGGAGGCGGCGTGCTCTGGCAGGAATTCATGGAGCTTGCGGCCGCTCATCAACCGCGCCGCGATCTTCGCCAGGGGCACACCGGTGGCTTTAGAGACAAAGGGCACGGTGCGCGAGGCGCGCGGGTTGACCTCAATCACGAAGACCTTCTCGCCCTGGATGGCGAACTGGATGTTCATCAGGCCAACGACCTTCAGCGCACGCGCCAGTTTGAAAGTGTATTGGCGAATTCTCTCGAGCACGTGCGGCGGAATGCTGACGGCGGGGAGCACGCAGGAGGAGTCGCCGGAGTGTATGCCGGCCTCTTCGATGTGCTGCATAATGCCGCCGATGACTACCGATTCACCGTCAGAGAGCGCGTCGACGTCGATTTCGGTTGCGGCTTCGAGAAAGTGGTCCACCAGCACCGGGCGCTCCTGCGAGTACTCGACGGCTTCCTTCATGTAGCGGATCACGCTTTCGTCATCGTAGGCGATGACCATGGCGCGTCCGCCCAGCACGTAGGAAGGCCGCACCAGCACCGGGTAGGTCACGCGGCGCGCGCCGGCAACTGCTTCTTCCACGCTGGTGACAATCGCACCCGGAGGCTGCGGAATATCAAGCTCCTCAAGAAGCTTGCCGAAGCGCTTGCGGTCTTCAGCCAGATCAATCGACTCCGGCGAGGTGCCGATGATCTCCACGCCCGCGGCTTTCAGCGGGAGAGCCAGATTCAGCGGCGTCTGGCCGCCCAGCTGGACGATCACCCCGATGGGCGCGCCGCCCTGGGCCTCATGGCGATACACAGCGAGAACGTCTTCGAGAGTCAACGGCTCGAAGTAAAGGCGGTCGCTGGTGTCGTAATCGGTGGAAACGGTCTCCGGGTTGCAGTTGACCATGATGGTCTCGTAGCCGTCTTCGCGCAGCGCGAACGCCGCGTGGCAGCAGCAGTAGTCGAACTCAATTCCCTGTCCGATGCGGTTCGGCCCTGAACCCAGAATGATGACTTTCTTCTTCGCAGTAGGCGGCGACTCGTCCTCGTCTTCGTAGGTGGAGTAGAGGTAGGGCGTGTAGCTCTCGAACTCGGCCGCGCAGGTGTCCACCAGCTTATAGACAGGTTGCAGGCCGTGCTGTTCGCGCAGCCGGCTGACGGCCTGTGCAGTGGTCTTCAAGCTGAGCGCCAGGCGCTCGTCGGAAGCTCCGTTGCGCTTGGCTTCGCGCAGGAGCGCCGGGGTCAGCGATTCAAGAGAATGCCTCGCGCACTCAGTTTCTGTCGCCATGATCTCTTTGAGCTGCCACAGGAACCAGGGATCAATGCTGGTCATCTTGTGCAGTTCTTTTACGCTCATGCCCTGCTGCAGGGCGTAGCGGATGTAGCTCAGGCGCTCAGGATGGGGCGTGACCAGACGCTGAGTGAGGATGCGCGGCTCGATCCTCTCCGCGCCGACTTTCTTGCCGGTCTCCAGCGACCGGACGCCTTTCATCAGCGCTTCTTTGAAGGTGCGGCCGATGGCCATGGCCTCGCCTACCGACTTCATCTGCGGACCCAGGCCCTCGTCGGCGCCGGGAAATTTTTCGAACTGCCACTTGGGGATCTTGGCGACAACGTAGTCGATGGTCGGCTCAAAACAGGCCGGCGTCTTTAGTGTGATGTCATTGGGGATCTCGTCGAGAGTGTAGCCCACGGCCAGCTTAGCGGCGATCTTGGCGATCGGGAAGCCAGTAGCTTTGGACGCCAGAGCTGACGAGCGCGAAACGCGCGGGTTCATCTCGATCACGACCATTCGTCCGTTGGAGGGATCCACGGCGAACTGAATGTTCGATCCGCCAGTCTCCACGCCGATCTCGCGGATGACCTTGATGGCGGCGTCGCGCATGTGCTGGTACTCGCGGTCGGTGAGCGTCTGCGCCGGAGCCACGGTAATGGAATCACCGGTGTGCACGCCCATGGGATCGAAGTTTTCGATAGAGCAGATGATGATCACGTTGTCGGCGAGATCGCGCATCACCTCCAGCTCGTACTCTTTCCATCCCAGGACCGATTCTTCGATCAGGACTTCGTGTACGGGAGAAAGATCAAGGCCGCGGGCGAGGATTTCCAGCAGCTCTTCACGGTTGTAGGCAATGCCGCCGCCGCTGCCGCCCAGCGTGAATGACGGGCGAATAATGACGGGAAAGCCGATCTTGCCGGAGAAGTCGAGGCCGTCTTTCAGGTTGTTGACCAGCGCCGAGCGCGGAACGTCGAGCCCGATGCGGGTCATGGCGTCCTTGAAAAGCAGCCGGTCTTCGGCTTTCTTAATGGCGCGCAGTTGCGCGCCGATCAGCTCCACGTTGTACTTTTCGAGCACCCCGGAATCGGCCAGTTCGACCGCAAGGTTCAGCGCTGTCTGTCCACCGACGGTGGGCAGGATGGCGAATTTACCTTGTTGCCCGGAATGGTGGAGCATCTCCACTTCCCGGCGGATGATCTCTTCAAGATAGGTTCGGTTCAGCGGCTCGATGTAGGTGCGGTCAGCCATCTCGGGATCGGTCATGATGGTGGCCGGGTTGGAGTTAGCCAGCACCACTTCGTAGCCCTCGGACTTGAGGGCCTTGCAGGCCTGCGTGCCCGAGTAATCGAACTCGGCCGACTGGCCGATCACGATCGGCCCGGAGCCGATGATCAGAATCTTCGCGATGTCATTGCGGCGTGGCATTCGCGGCTATTTCACCTCCAGCCCGTTCTTCTTCACGACTTCGCCGATCATTACCTCATCCTGCATCACAGTTTTGTAAATCCATTTATAGTGATCGCCCGCCCAGAACTTCATGACTTGCGCGGTACGATCGTTCCCCATGAGCTCGCGGTCCGCCTGCATCTCGAGGTAGCAGTCGATCAGGTGCAGATACGTCGATTCCTCGTCGCGCGCTCCGTCCGATCCGCCGACAGGAACTTTGGGATAGAGCCTGCGTAATTCGTCTTCGGCGGCCCGGGTGTGATCGATCTTCTGATCCAGCCACCAGTGCAACTGCTCATGAACATAGGTGGAAAGCAACTGATCGTCGGACCTCAGGTGGCGCGTGTGCAGCGTGAGCACCGGATGGCTGTGCGGGATCGTTTGATCGTCGATCAGCACCTTCTCGGTAAAAGTCCACTTCTTCAGGTCGTATTGGTGCAATATGCGCTGCAGCTGATCCCGAGTCTTCTGTTCCGCTTCATCATCATGCTGCAGGCGAATCTCGATTTCGGCCGCAAAGGCCGAAGCTGCGAAGAGCACACAAAGAACGCCTTGCAACGCCACAAAACGTATCCCGCGGCACTTTCTATGCGTCCCCGCGCCTCGGTGATCGGTTTTCATTTCTTCCATTCGTCCATCAATTTCATGAAATCACCAAACAGATAGTGCGAGTCATGGGGTCCCGGGGAGGCTTCGGGGTGATACTGGACGCTGAACAGCGGCAGCGTGCGGTGGCGCAGGCCTTCCAGCGTGTTGTCATTGAGGTCGATGTGCGTCTTGACGACCTCGGACTCTTTCAGAGAATCGGGATCGACGGCGAAGTTGTGGTTGTGGGCCGTAATCTCGATCTTGCCCGACTGCAGCTGCTTTACCGGATGGTTGCCACCGTGATGGCCGAACTTGAGCTTGTAGGTCTTGCCGCCCAGCGCCAGGCCGATCAACTGGTGGCCGAGACAGATGCCGAAGATTGGCGTCCGGCCCATGAGCTTGCGAATGTTCTCATAAGCGTAAGTGCAGGGCTCGGGATCGCCGGGGCCGTTGGAAAGAAAGACGCCGTCCGGATTGAGCGCCATCACGTCTTCGGCCGAGGTCGTTGCCGGAACCACGGTGACGCGACAACCTCGGTCCACCAGCATGCGCAGGATGTTGTGTTTGATGCCGTAGTCGTAGGCGACCACGTGCTTCAGCGCCGACTGAGCTTTTACGCCGGGGATCTCCTCCAGCTGATGCGGGCGCGTGCCGGTCTCCCACTGGTACCGCTGCGTGGTGGTGACTACCTTGGCCAGGTCGGTGCCATCCATCTTGGGAATGGAGCGGGCCTTGGCCACCAGCTTTTCGCGATCGCTCTCAATCGAGGAGATTACGCCGCGCATCACGCCGTGCGTGCGCAGATGGCGCACCAGGGCGCGGGTGTCGATATCGGCGATCACCGGGATGGTGAACTTTTCCAGGTACTCGTCGGTGACCTGCTGGGAGCGCCAGTTGGAGCTGACGGCGGAGAATTCGCGCACCACCAGTCCCTCAATATAAGGATGCGTGGCCTCGTTGTCTTCGGGATTGGTGCCGTAATTGCCGATCTCAGGGTTGGTCAGGACAACGATCTGGCCCGCGTAAGAAGGATCGGTGAAGATTTCCTGGTAGCCGGTAAGTGAGGTATTAAAAACGACTTCGCCGTAACATTCGCCTTTGGCGCCGTGGCTTCTGCCGCTGAAGATCCTTCCATCTTCCAGCGCGAGAATTGCCTCCATGGAATCTCCGAGGAGTGGATTTCATAGATTCTATCATCAGCCCCGCCGGAGATGAGGCGCATGAACCCAGGAACTGTGGATAACCAGGGAACAATCTGCAAACTTTGTGCTCGAGGCGGCATCCAAAGTTGCTGGCGAGAGCTGAAAAGCTGTGCATATTTACTTCTCTTCCAGCTCTGAATACAATTTGCTGCGCTGTTTTGCCGGGAGCAGCAGGACGTCTAAAGCATGCGACCGGTGTGAGATTTTTCGGATAAGCAGTGCCCCTCGGTCGTGTTCCGCACTGCAGTTTCCCAGCGGCGGCTCTGCAACGGTCGAATGATCGTTCCCCGCGGTTCAAGTTCCCTTTTCGACATTCATAGGAGATGGCTCATGCGGCTCATCGCGCAACGCATTCGTCCGATTCTTGTCCTGGCCGTCGTCTCGGCGATGGCTCTGTCATTTACTCCGGCCGCCCGCGCGGCGGTCACCACCAACACAGGAACTCTTCCTGACGGCGCCACATATCTCATCGAGGTGCCATCGCCGTGGAACGGCACGCTGTTGCTCTACAGCCACGGTTATGTCACTCCCGGCTCTTCCAATCCGGCCCACGATGTGGGCGACCCGGCGACACGTGCGGTGCTGCTGGCCAACGGCTTTGCGTTGTCAGGCTCGTCCTACGCGCACACGGGATGGGCAATCGAAGAAGCCCTGGTCGACCAGATTGACGTGCTCGACATTTTCGCGGCGATGTTCGGGCCGCCGACGCGGACGATCGCCTGGGGACATTCGCTGGGCGGCATCATCACCGCCGGCCTGATCCAGCGCCACCCGGAACGTTTCAACGGCGCGTTGCCGATGTGCGGGGTGCTTTCGGGCGGCGTGGGCACGTGGAACCAGGCGCTGGACGCAGCCTTCGCGTTTAAGACGTTTTTCAACGCCGGCGGCCCGCTGCAGCTGGTAAACATCACCAACCCGCTCGGCAACCTGGCACTCGCCGAAAGCCTTCTGGCTGCGGCGCAAAGCACTCCCCAGGGCCGGGCGCGGCTGGCGCTGGTATCCGCGCTGGGCGACACTCCGGGATGGTTCGATCCGGCCTCACCTGAGCCGGCGGCCAACGACTTCGCCGCCCGGGAGGCCAACCAGTTTCTGTGGTCGGCCGACGTCGACTTCCCATTTATTTTCGCGTTGCGCGCCGAACTGGAGTTCCGGGCCGGAGGCAATCCTTCCTGGAATACCGGCGTGAATTACTTCGAGCAATTCGAGAATTCCGTCAACAAGGCGGAAGCCATTGCCCTCTACCAGGCAGCCGGGCTCAACCTGGAGGACGATCTGGAGATGCTGAACCATGCAGCCCGCATCTCCGCGAATCCGAAGTCAGTTGATTATCTGGAGCAGAATATCATTTTCAACGGCGATATCGACATGCCGGTGCTAACCATGCACACCACGGGCGACGGCCTGGTTTCCAACCAGAACGAGAGCGCTTATCGCAACAGCGTGCGCGTGGCGGGCGACAGGCATTCGCTGCGCCAGATCTTCGTGCATCGCGCCGGGCACTGCACTTTTACGCCTGCGGAAACGGTGACGGCGCTCTCCAACCTGATCGACAAGCTGGACACCGGTCACTGGCCGAACCTGATGCCGTCGACCCTGAATGGGGAGGCGGCGACGCTGGGGCCGCTGAACATCGCTCCGCCTTCGTTCATTGAGTTTCACTCGGCGCCGTTCCTGCGTCCGTTCGATGCGTTCATCGACCGGCACTGCGAGCGGAATGGGCGAAACGAGCAGACTTGTGCGGTGGATCCGGACAATCCGGAATAATGCGGGAGGCAGCAGATCGGGATTGACATCGACGATTCGTGAACTGTACAGTTCGTTTAGGTGAACTGTAGAGTGTATGGGAAGCGTCAAGACTAATCCCGGAAGAAGCATCGTTGTCTCAGCGTTGCGCGCACGCTCTAATTTTGGGAAGCTTCTCCGCAGAGTCGAGGCAGAACGGCGCTCCCTGGTCATCGAGAAGAGGGGTGCTCCCCGAGCTATTCTCATCGGCATTCGCGATTATGTGAAGCTGGCCGCGCCGGAGCCCGAGGTATTGCGCGTAATTGGCGAAGAATCAAGGCGTAAAGGAACTCACAACCTAACCTCACGTCAGATCGATCGCATCATCAAAGCCGCGCGCGCCAAGAAACGGCGCGGCTAAATGGTTCCTTTACGACTGGTGCTGGATACCAACATTCTGGTGTCAGCAGCGTTGAATGCAGAGGGGCTGCCACGCACGGTTTTTCTGCTTGCTATTACCAAACCTGCCCGCCTGTATGTCTCTGCGCCGGTCCTGGAGGAGTACAAGGAAGTGCTGTCGCGAAAAGAGCTAGGAATCCGCAAAGGCTTACGGCAACAATTTCTTCAACTCATTCGAAACAGGGCGCACATGGTTACTCCTAAGAAGCGCATCAACTCTGCACACGACCCCGAAGACGACAAGTTTCTCGAATGTGCGGATGCAGCGCGAGCCGACTATCTGATCACCGGCAATGAGCGGCACTTCCCAAAATACTGGAAGAGCACAAAAATAATAGGCGCGCGCGAGTTCGTTGATTTCGCCGGCCGACACTTGATCGAGTAAGTGGCTAAGATCGTCAGGCGGACTGCTTTACCTCGCGTTTTAGTTCGTCGCCAGTCTTGTCTGGTTTGTAGAAGTTCTCGCTGCCGAAGCCGAAAACGCGATTGGCGCGGGCGCGATAGTTTTCCCAGGCGATATCGGCGCTCAGCTCCACCAATTCCGCGGTGGTGAAGCGCTGCATGAGGCGCTCACGCAATTCAGGAGTCACGCGCGCGGGCGTGGCGGTCAAAGCGTCAGCCAGTTCCAGCACCAGCTTTTCATCGGGGCTGAAGAGATCGTTTTCCTGATACCAGTTCATATTGCGGATCTGCTCGTCGCTGATTCCAACAGCTCTGCCTCCGGCAGAGTTGATGTCGATTCAAAAAGGGCATTCCACCAGCTTGGCGGCGCGGATCTGGCCCAGCCTTTTGAGCCTGGCAGAAACCAGGCGCGTCTTCGCCAGCGCCCGATTGAAGTGCGCGTAAGGGATCAGCACGCCGGGATGCGTGGCCAGGGTTGCCAGCGGAGCAATATCTTTGCCCAGGCGCTTACGGGTGTACTTGCGGATGAGAGCTACCTTCAAGCGAGTGAACATAACTTACTAGATTATCGCTTTCAGCGAAGGATGCCGACTTTTTCCATGGGCCAGTAGCCGAAGACGGCTTTGCCATAAATGTAGCTGCGGGTCACTGCGCCGAAGTCGCGGCTATCGTTGGACATAGAGCGATGATCCCCCAGCACGAAGTAGCCGTTGGCGGGGATCACGCTTTCCGGGTAAGACTTGGTGTCGAGGAACTCATCAGGAACGTAGGGCTCCGCGACCAGCTTGCCGTTCACATAGACGTGGCCAAAGGAGATGCGGACGCGATCGCCGGGGAGTCCGATCACGCGCTTGATAAAGCTCTTGCGGGGATCGCGGGGGTAGCGAAACACCACGATGTCGCCTCGCCCGATGTCCTCCCAGCGGTAGACCAGCTTGTTAATGAAGATCCTTTCCTGGTCTTCCAGGCCGGGCTCCATGCTTCCGCCTTCAACTTTCACAGGCTGGTAAACGAACAGGATGATGAACGAGGAGACGATGATGGAAAAAACCAGATCGCGGGCCCAGGAATTAAGTACCCGCGAGGGTCCGTACTTCTTCGCGGGATCGGAAGTTTCCGGCCCGGAGGCTTTGCCAGCTTCGGGAGCTTTTTCCAGAGACGGCTCCATTCGTTTGCGATCGGGCTCCTCGCAGTAGCCATTGAGGAGCGCCATAAATCCCGAGTAGAATACATTGTATGAAATACTTTGCCGGCTTGCTAGTGATTGCTTTCGCCTCAGGCATGACGCATGGCCAGTTCACGTCCGTCGCCGAAGTTCCGGCCTTTCATGCGAATCCGCCAACCACCGCTGCATTGCCTCCGGTACTGACCGAAAAGGAGCTGGCGAATGCCGGCTTCACGCAGCCGGCACAGATGGCCTCGTACAAGGCGGTAGCCAAGAAGGCTGCGCTGATGTACCAGATGCCCTGCTACTGTTATTGCGATCGCAACCACGGCCACACCAGCCTGCACAGCTGCTTCGAGAGCACGCATGGCGCGAACTGCGGGACCTGCATGGCGGAAGCGTTGTATGCCTACCAGCAGTCCAAGAAGGGGTGGACGCCGAAGATGATCCGCGACGGCATCGTGCGCGGCGACTGGAAGCTGGTGGACTTGCAGAACCCGGCGCCGGTAATGTGATTTTGCACCTATTCTGGTGCAGTTGACGCAAGCTAAGTTTCTGCGTATAAAGGGCTACACCCCGAGGCAGCCCTGGTAGCACCGGATAGCTGATCTTGTCGATTTTCCACAGCCCTTGATCTGCCGCTCATCCTGTGTGGGGCGCAAGGACACAACGGAATGAAGAAGAAAGTGGCAGCAAACGTTAAACGTTCGACTGCCAAACCACAGAAAACACAACCGGTTAGGAAGCCAAGCGCGATGTCTGCGAAGAAAATGCCTCCCCCACAGCAGAAGCCCGCCCCCCGGGAAGATCCCGTTTTTGCACAAGCTGTGCAAAATTACGAGGCCGGCATCAAGGCCATGCAGGAACACAAATTTGAGAAGGCCAAGGGCTTGCTGGAGAAGATTGTGGCCAGCGGGCCGCGCGAGCTAGCCGACCGGGCGCGCCTCTACCTGAACAGCTGCAACCAGCAGCTGCGGGAGACTTCCTCGAGCTTCAAGACCCATGAAGAGCACTTCGATTTTGCCGTCTCGTTGATGAACGCCGGCCAGTACGAGCAGGCGCGCGGACACATGGAAAAAATCATGAAGCAGAGTCCGCAGGCCGATTTCGCTTACTACGGCATGGCGATTGTGGAGTGCCTGGCCGGGCAGGTGGAAAGCTCGTTGAAGAACCTGAGCGAAGCCATCCGGCTGAACCCGCAGAACCGTTTTCAAGCGCGCAACGATTCCGACTTCCAGAACATGGCGGACGACCCGCGCTTCACCGAGTTGCTGTATCCGGAGCCTACGGACCCGCCGCCTTCCGGGTCCGACTTTAAGCGACGCTAGAACCGAGCATCTAATCCCTGATGTCTTCTCACCAAGAAGCGAACCGCAACGCCGGGAACCGAGGATTCCGTGTAGTAGCCGTCGGCGGCGGCACCGGACTGTCAACCATCCTCAAAGGACTGAAGCGTTACACCGTGCAGGCGGGCGAGCCTGTGCCGGTGGAAGCTTACGTTGCCGACCTGACGGCAGTGGTCACGGTGAGCGACGATGGCGGATCGAGCGGGCGATTGCGCCGCGAACTGAACATGCTGCCTCCGGGCGACGTGCGCAACTGCCTGGTGGCGGTAGCGGCGGATGAGAACCTGATCTCCAAACTATTTCAGCACCGCTTCTCGAGTTCCGGCGATCTGGAGGGCCACAGCTTCGGCAATCTTTTTCTGGCGGCGCTGACGGCAACCACCGGAGACTTCGCGGTGGCGGTGAAGAAGGCTTCAGAAATTCTGGCCACGCGCGGGCACATCCTTCCCGCTACTACGGCCAACGTGCAACTGGAAGCGGAGATGGACGACGGCTCACGGGTCGCGGGCGAGACCAGGATTACGGCCAGCGAGAAGCGCATCGTGGAGCTGCGCATGGTCCCGGCCGATTCGCAGCCGTTGCCGCAGACGCTGGAGGCGATCGCCGATGCCGACATGATCACCATGGGGCCGGGTTCGCTCTTCACCAGCCTGATTCCCAACCTGCTTGTGCGCGGGGTGGCGGAAGCCGTGGCCGCGTCGCCGGCGATCAAGGTGTTCATCTGCAACCTGATGACCGAGGCCAATGAGAGCCTGCACATGAGCGCCTCCCAGCACATCCAGGCCATCTACGCTCACTCCGGGCGCCGCCTGTTCGACTACGCGCTGGTCAATACCGCGCCGGTTTCAGAAGACATGAAAAGCCGCTACGCCGACGAGCGGGCCGAGCAGGTGGTGTGCGACACGGCGGCCATCGAAAAACTGGGCGTGAAGTGCATTGCGGGAAATTTCATGGAAGAGAGCCAGTTTGCCCGCCACGCCACCGACCGCCTGTGCCGCGAACTGCTCAAGCTGGCCCGCGATCACCATGCGGCTATGTCACGCGAAGCCCTCAGGCATTAAGATGATGCTTTCATGGCTCAGCAGAAAATGAACAAGGCGCCCTCGTTCGCCATCGTGATCATGGCGGCAGGCAAAGGCACGCGGCTGAAGTCGCGGCGGGCCAAGGTGCTGCACGAGATCGGCGGACGGCCGCTGCTGGCACACGTGGTGGCGGCAGCGCTGGAAGTGGCCAGGCCGCAGGACATCTTCGTGATCATCGGCCACCAGGCAGAGGCGGTGCGCGCGGCGCTGGGACCAATAGGCGTGCAGTTCGTGGAGCAGCGCGAGCAGCGAGGCACCGGACACGCCATCATGTCGGCGCGCAGCCAGGTCGAGAGATATGACGACATCCTGGTGCTCTCCGGCGACGTGCCCCTGATTCGCCCGGAGACGGTGCGCAGCGTGCGCGACTTTCACCTGGCGCGCAAGGCGGCGATGACGATTCTGACCGCTGAGCCGCGCGATCCCGCGGGCTACGGCCGCATGGTGCGCGCCGGCGGCGACAAGGTGAAGGCCATCGTGGAGCAAAAAGATCTGTCGAAGAGCCAGGAGAAGATCCGCGAGATCAACTCCGGAATCTACGCCTTCGCCACCAAGCCGCTGTTTGCGCACATCGACAAGCTCAAAGCCAACAACGCGCAGGGCGAGCTCTATCTCACCGACATGGCGGCGCTACTGGTGGGCGCGAAGGCCACAGTGCTGGCGATGAAGGCGAAAGATTCCTCGGAGGTCGTGGGGGCGAACACCATCGCCGAGCTCTCGGCGCTCGACGCCACGTTGCGCGCGCGCAAATGCGCGGAGCTGATGGCGGCGGGCGTGACCATCTATCGTCCGGAGACCTGCACCATCGACGCGGGAGTGCAGATCGGCGCGGACACGATCCTGGAGCCGTTCGTGCAGGTCCTGGGAGCGACGCGCATCGGATCGGACTGCCGCATACGGTCCTACAGCGTGATCAGCGATTCGCGTCTTACCGGCAACGTGCTGGTGCGTCCGGGGTGCGTCATCGACGGCGCGGAGATCAGCGAGGGGGCGATTATCGGGCCATACGCGCACCTGCGTCCGGGAAGCGAGATCGGCGAGGGCGCGCACGTGGGCAACTTTGTGGAGACCAAGAAGGCGCGCCTGGGCCGCCGGGTCAAGGCCAATCACCTGAGCTACCTGGGCGACGCCGAGGTGGGCGCGGACGTGAACGTGGGCGCGGGCACCATTACCTGCAACTACGACGGGGAGAAGAAACACGTGACGGTGATCGAGGAGGGCGCGTTCATCGGCAGCGACTCCACGCTGGTGGCCCCGGTGCGCGTGGGCAAAGGCGCCTACATCGCCGCCGGGTCGACCATCACCGACGATGTTCCCGCAGACGCGCTGGCGCTGGGACGAGGACGACAGGCGGTAAAACAGGGCTGGGCAAAGCAGAGAAGAGCGGGCAAGCCGACAAGCGAGTGAAAGATTCGGTCACGAAAAGATGGACGCCAAAGCTGGACGGTTTCTAGACAGCTCAGCCGTCCCCTGCGGGGACTTGATTACTTTTTCACCTCTACCCGCCGTTGAAACGGCGGGCTATTTTCATTCGTCCCGGCGGAGCCGGGACTGGTGCCTTCATGGCGCATGAATCCCCGTTGGACTTGCGTCTCGCATGGAGATTACTTCGCGCTTGGTGGATTGGCCTTCTGAATCCAGGGCTCAACGATCATTTTGCGCTAAGAATGACAAGGACCGGGTCTACTTGGGGCTTTCGCTGGGCGACTGAGTGCCGCCACCATTGAGGCCGGGTTCGGGCGGAGAGATGGAGGCCAGTTTAGACAGGATTCCCTGCTCTTGCTCGGAGAATGTGCTCTTGAAGCGATCAGACTCCAGCTCCTGCTGGCGTTCCTGGGGATCCATCTGGCGCAGGTGGCGAAGCGCCCGGTGGACCATTACCTGGCGGTCCTTGGGAAGGGTCTCCAGGGTCTTGTTGGAGTCGCGGATGTCCTGGCGCTGCTGCGGGCTCAGGCTGGCCATCCATTGCATGCGGTCGAGAGCCAGCTTGCGCTGCGTAGGAGTCAGGCTGTTGAACTTGCGCAGGCGCTCCTTCAATTCTGCCTGGCGCTGCGGAGTCTGGCGCTTGAAGCTGGGATCGTTCTCAAGCAGCTTTTCCTGCTGGTCGGGCGGCATGTTCTGGTGGGCGCGAAGCCAGTCGCCCATGCGGTACACCGGCGGGCCGTTCTTATGGGCGCTGTTTTTGGGCTGCGGGCTGCCGGGCTTAGAAGAATTCTGGGGATTGCCTTGTGGCTGGAAGTTCCTGGGCTGGACTGCAGGGGCGGACGGGGAGCTACCGGGATTCTGTCCGGCTACAGCGACTACTAGACAGAGTACCCCGCAGAAAAAGAGAATCAAGGTTCCCCTGGCCCAAGTCACGATTCCCCCAAAACAAAGCAGTACTTAGTACTTAGCCGTTAGTCCGTAGTAAAAAAAGCAACTCTAAGACGCCGCGCAAACCAACTGCAAAATCTGCCCAGATCCTTGTTTCGGGAGCGCTGGTTCGGCTTACTCCTCGGTCACATCCTGCGAGGGAGCGCCGGCGAGTTCGTCAATCAGATCGCTGTTGATCAGGACATCATGGTTGCGTTCCAGGCTCTCCACGTCGTCAACCGCGTTTCGGGTTTCCTGAACAGGCGGCTCGGCTTGCTTGATGACGGTATAAATTGCGCCTCCGGCGGCCAGAACCGTAGCCATGGTCAGGGCCATCGCGGGGCGGCGCAGCCAGCTAAAAACACCGGAATGAGTCGGGGCCTTTTCGCGTTCCTCTCTTACGTTCGCCCGAAGACGCGTAAGAAAGTAAGGAGAAGGCTCCGGAGCCTCCCATTCATCGAGTACGGCCAGGGTCTGGCGGAGCGACTCCAGCTCGCGGGCGCAGCCAACGCACTCGCGGACATGGAGGGCAACCGGGGAGCCGGCCAGGGCTTCCTGCGGAGCGCCATCACCCAGCAACTCGATCAGGTTTTCACGCACGTCATTGCAGTTCATACGAAATCCTTCAACCGCTCGCGCAGCGCCTCGTAAGCGCGGAAGAGCAGAGACTTAGTGGCTGATTCGCTCAACTTTAAAACCGCAGCGATCTCGCGGTAATCCATCCCCTGATACTTGTGCATCAGGACGGCAGCGCGTTGCTTTTCAGGCAGCGCCATGACCTGTTTTTTGATGGCCGCCAGCCGCTCGCGGCGCAGTATTTGCTGTTCCACGTTGAGCTGGGTATCGGCCACGTCTAAAGTGGTTCCGGTTTCCTCGTCAGGTTCGTCCAGGCTGACCACCCGCCCGCTGCGCTCGACCTTGTTGTCGCGCGCGTTGTTGACGGCCAGGTTGGTGGCGATGCGGTAAAGCCAGGTCGTGAACTTGGCTTCCGCGGCATAGCTTTTGCGCGAGCGGTAGACGCGCAGGAAAACTTCCTGGGCGAGCTCTTCCGCCAGCGCCTGGTTCCGGCACATGCGGTACATGAAAGCAATCATGGGCCGGTGGAACTTGGTGACCAGGTACTCGTAAGCAGCGTCATCGTCAGAACCGACGCGGAGCATGATCTCAGCGTCGCTCAACGAGTCATAAAGCATCTGGCCTGCCGCCATGTTCGCAATACCCTGCGTCCTGCCGGTAGCTGTGGGCATGAAGAATCCCGGTTTTAGGGCCACGCTGCTCACACCCCGATAAACCCAATCTGGGGCAAAAAGTTGCCCCCTCGGAAATGGCCAGCAGACCCCCGGATAGACTGTACCCTATGATGCAAATTCTGTGTAGAGTTGTAAAGTTAACAGGCCACCGGGAGGGTGCCGGGGCGGCGATTCTGTTAAAATGGGGTTTACCCACTGTACGTTTGTAAGTGACGAGCACAGTGGGCGCTTAACTCAGCGGTAGAGTGCCATCTTCACACGGTGGAAGTCATAGGTTCGAATCCTATAGCGCCCACCATCCCCGATTTCCAGGTTTTCATACGCTCCGGCCGCATCCGAGCGGAATCTTGACCTTGGCAAACGGCGATGGCAGCAATTTTTGGATTGCAGGCTGGCTGGTTCGTGATAACATCGCGGAGTCTTCTGGAAAGCCGCCCGTTCCGGTGCGGCTGGAACGCGCCCCAAGGCGCTGGCATGACGAAGATTTCACGAAAAAAGATTGGCCGTTGAGATTACACCCTCATCTAAGGTGAATCGCGAATCTAAAGATAGTTTGTGGGACGTCACGGCCGAGGCAAAAGCTCAGAAGCTCATAGGTAAAACTGAAAATGAATGAAGCACCCAACCAGCCGCATGGCCCGGGGAACCGGAAACATCGGCGTCGCAAGCGCAATTTTGGCCCACATCAATCACAAAACCAGCAACAGGGACATCCCGGAGGCGGGGGCGGCGGGCAGAACCGCCAGAACCGGCGTAACCGCAGCAATCGCGGCCCGCGCCGGAACGCAGCCTTCGTCGGCCCCATGGACCACAGCTATCGCAACCAGAACGGCTCGGCGCAGGGCCGCTTTAACGGCGGGGCCTCAGGCGAGCTGGAGCCTCTGCCGCCGCGGGAAGACGCTCCAACCCGCATATTCGCTCTGGTAGACGATCTGTTCTTCCTGGCCAAGATCCAGGAAGTCTCGCGCAAGCTGAACGTGAAAGTGGAGTTCATCAAGAGCGAGAAGGACCTGGGCGAGAAAGTTGACGCGGGCAAGAGCGAAGGCGCAAGCGATGCAGCGCCGGAAGGCGAAACCGCCAACGGCAATCACAGCGACGATAAGCCGTCGCTGATCATCGTGGACCTGAACAGCAACAGTATCAAGCCCATCCCCACCATTTCCAAACTGCGGGCGAAGTTCAAGAAGTCGACTTCTATCGTCGGCTTTGTCTCCCACGTGCAGGGCGATCTCAAAGTGAAAGCCCAGGAGGCAGGATGCGACGTGGTGATGCCGCGGTCGGCATTCTCGCAAAATCTGCCTAACATTCTCCGCCGCCACGGCGCGGAGGAAGAGACGGAAGATAATTTCAACCGGGTGTAAGCGCGAGCGCTCAAGCACTCGGCGTTGAGCACTCAGCCAAGCAAGGCTTCTTTTCTGGAATCCCGAGCAGCGGGAGAGATTCCCTGTTGTCTGAGATACGGTTTCATTTCAGGATCTCGGACTCTGAAATCAGCGACTCTGGCTCAATGCTGAAGCTGCCTGCGGAGTGCTTCTCATCCGGGCGGCCAACTAAGCTTCCTTCCGCCGAGCAGATGCAAATGCAGGTGGAATACCGACTGGCCGGAGTCAGGACCGACGTTGTAGACGGTGCGATAGCCCTTTTCGATGCCGCGTTCGCGAGCGATCTTTGCCGCCACAATGTTGCAGTAGCCGATCAGTTCGGCGTCGGCTTCCGTAGCTTCTTTGATGTCGACGATGTGCTTCCTGGGAACGATCAGAACGTGCGTGGGCGCCTGCGGACGGATATCTTCGAAAGCAAGGGCGCGCTCGTCTTCGTAGACTTTTTTTGACGGAATGTCGCCGGCGATGATCTTGCAGAACAGGCAGTCACTCATGGCTTCAAAGATACCGCAATTCGCCGGAGAGGAATCCGATTTCGACACACGAACGAACACTCATTCAGAACCACCGCCGCGACCGGGTGACTGGGGGATTGAAAACCTCTCCCATAGTTTAGTTGGCAATTTAGAATGAAATTTCCGAGGAGCACTGATGCGAGGATTGAGTTTTGGCGAGTTGCTGGACTACGCCAGCGAAGAGACCAACCACTGGCGCGACTGGTTTACCAAGAACGCGCCGGCGCTGGATGTCCCCTGCGATATCGCCGGCACCAAGAACGTTCGTGAGCTGGTTTTGCATATCGTCATCGTGCAGCTGCGTTACGCGCAACGGCTGCTCAACCAGCCGGTGACCGAGTACGCGGAACTGGGATCGAAGAGCGCCGCTGAGCTGTTCATGATCGCCGAAAAGAGCGCAGAAGACCTGCGCAGTTTTGCCGTCTCCGCCAACGACGTCGACTGGGACGGGACACTTACCTTCCCCACTCGCAGTGCAGGCACGCTAACCGCGAGCCGGCGAAAAATCTTCGTGCACGCGCTGCTGCATGGGGTCCGCCACTGGGCGCAATTGGCCACGTTCCTGCGCCATCAGGGTTATGCCCAGGACTGGCCGCACGACTTTATTTTCTCGAACGTAATTCCGTAACCAGCCCGATTTCTTCAATCGATCCTGACCAGAAACATTCCTGCGTCGGTGTGGGTTTCACGCATCAGGGCCTGGGCGCGGCTCTTGAGATCTTCCGCCACGCGGATGCGCAGCCAGGCTTCTCCCGTTGGACTTGAAAACTGCAGCACTTTGGCAGTGTGATAACGGCGCGCCAGCTTCTCCTTCAAGCTGGCAGCCGCGGCATGATCGGCGAAGGCCCCGATCTGCACGCACCAGCGGCCGCCGGTGGCGATCGGCGACGGCGTTTCCAGCACTTCAATCCGCACCAGCGCGGTGCCGTGCTGGTAGACGCTGAGCTTGCGGGCTGCGGCGCGGGAGAGATCAAGGATGCGATCGCCGACGAACGGCCCGCGGTCGGTGATGCGCACCAGCACTGACTCGCTGGTCTTCACGTTAGTCACGCGGGCGATGGAGTTGAGCGGAAGCGTGCGGTGAGCCGCGGTCATGCGCTCGGTATCGAAGATTTCGCCGTTGGCGGCGTGGCGGTTCTGAAAACCGGGACCATACCAACTGGCCCAGCCAACCTCCTTATACAGAACCTTGGCATCGCCAGGAACGGTAATCTCCGGCTCGGGCGCCGGACGCGCGGGGACAGGCGACGGAGACGGCGGCTTGCCCGCGTGATGTTCGGGAATTGGCGATGGCAGCGGCGAGGGAACAGGCGTGGCCTCAGGGGGAGGCGGAACCTGGGTCTGCGCAGGGTGATGGTGGCCGCATCCCGCCAACAGCGCAACCAGCAGCAGAAGCCAGACTACCTGGAGCGATTTTGATCCATGTATTCGGCTAACCGGTGGAGCTTGTCGGCGGCAACACGCAGGGCCTTGCTCGAACCCTGGCGAATCGCCGGAACGACTTCGTCGTTGAGATACGCGATCACGCGATCGCTCTCCTGCTCCAATCGCGAAGCAGCGTCGTCGATGCGCTCGTTCAACTTTTGCCCAAAATCCGTGGTCTTCTTCTTGGTATCGCTTTCTGGGCTCATGTTCGTCTTCTTTCCCCATCATGAATCCATGCTGGCCAGAGCTTTGATTATGGCGTGACGTGGCCGGGCGGTCAATTGCCTTGGCCAATTCCCAGGCACAAGAGGAGCTGCTGGGTTGGATGCGAGCGGCAAGGCTGCCTGCTGGCTCAGTGTTCGCAGGTCAGGAGCGAAAACGGGCGCCGAACATCAGGCGTGTGTCCGGCCAATTGGCGAGGGTGCGGCGAACGATGAACGCGCGCCGGGTGCTGGATTGAAGCATGGGAATGCCTGTGGTCTGAAAGGTGATCTCCAGGCGGGCTTCGATTTCAATCATCTCTTCTGAGCAAAAGAGCACTCCGGTTTCGCTCATGTTGATGGTTTCCCCGGGGAACCACTCTTCTGTCCCTTCCGGGCGGAAGCGCAGAGGGATGCGCAGTTGGTGGCGCTCTGCGCGCTCCACTAGGGGCGTGTGACGAGCCTCTCCGGCCAAGATCGGTTGCGTCCTTTCCACTTTGTCTGGTGCCGACTGCCTCAATGTCGCGCGCTCAAAACATCAAAACGTCGCGCCGAAACTTCCCCCGGGCTGGATGGGACACCAGATTTTCTGCTTGCCCCTACCGCCTGTCAAGAGAATTGCTTAGATCGGGAAATGTGCAGCGCAACCGGTGCACCAAAGGCATCCAACCTCCCAGAAACCCTTGAGCGTGTGCATCAAATTGCATAGGGCTCGCAATCCCCTGCAACTTTACAAAGAACGTAAATTGGGTTTGGATACCTTCAAAAGATCTTCATCCTCTACACTCTTAATGGCTTACGTGTTTACCTCGGGTTTACCTCCAGATGGCTTCCGGTGCATTGCGACTATCGGCAAAGGTATTCCATTGTGGATCTCGTCGTCGAATGGAGGCAATCCATGAACATCACTCAAGGAGGCCGGTTTCGCGAAGCCAGGCGAATCCAAGAAAGCCTTCTGGCTAAGGCCGAGAAGCGGGCACTACTGTGGCTGGCGGAGCGCACACCCGCGGCCATCAACTCTGACCACCTCACCGTTCTCGGGCTGGTGGCCATGGCTGGGGCGGGAGCGGCGTACTGGTGGTCAGCCACCAACCGCCTGGGGTTGGTCCTGGTGATCGTTTGTCTTGCCGTCAACTGGTTGGGCGACAGCCTGGACGGCACCCTGGCGCGCTTTCGCAAATGCCCGCGGCCGCGCTACGGCTTCTACGTTGATCATGTGGTCGATGCCTTCAGCGCCGTGTTTCTCCTGGGCGGGCTGGCTCTGTCGGGTTACATGTCGCCGGCGGTCGGGCTGGGACTGCTGATCGCCTATCTGATGCTCAGCATCGAGGTTTATCTTGCCAGCCACACTTTAGGCGACTTCAAGATCTCCTACTTCGGCATGGGACCTACGGAGCTGCGCCTGCTGTTGAGCGTGGGGAACATTGCCTTGTTCTGGAAGCCGATGGCGCACATCGCCGGCCACGCTTACCGGCTCTTCGACGTGGGTGGAATCATTGGAATCTGCGGCATGCTTTTGATTCTCCTGATCTCAGTGGCGCGTAATACGGCGCGGCTGTACAGGAGCGAGCCGCTACCGCAGCGAACTGCCAACCGTGCGGACGAGAACGCGGTCGCGTGCGACAACCAAGCGGCGCGGCCCGAGAGTGCGACCGCGCCGCCGGAGTTATATCAGGCCCCTACTGCGCGCAAACCAGATGCCCGTCGATATTGACGACGCCTTGGCGGCAACGCCAGGCATCGTCCAGATCGGTCCAGCGCCAATCGCCGTCCCGGGTCTGGCAGCGGGCATGGAGACGGTCACCCTGCATCTCAACATCACGGCAGCTCTGGGACCACGTGCCGCCGGGCAAACGAGGGCGGTCTCGGTCCCGGTCTTCATCGTGATCCCGATCCCGACCTTGATCCCGATCCCGGTCGCGGTCGTGGTCAGCATCCCGGTCGCCGCCACCGCAGCGCAGCTGGCCATCCCAGTTCACGATGGGAGCACGGCAAGCCTCATAGTGGTCCAGCGAAGTCCAGACCCAGCGTCCGTCGCGAGTGGCGCAACGGGCGCGCAGATCGTCACCGCGGACATAAACCGGCGAGCAGGTCTGCATGTAAGGCCCGCTGGCCTGCCAGGGAGCGCGGCTGCATTGCAGCTGGCCGTCATCGTTGACGATTTCTCCCACGCAGTGCTGCACATCGTCGAGCGAGCTCCGCGCCCAGCGCCCGCTGATGGTCTCGCAACGGGCAAACAGCATGTCGCCGCGCATGCGCAGATCGCGGCAGGTTTCACGGTAAGAGCCGCGGGGAAAGTTGTCGCCTCCGCGCCAGCCTTCGCCACGATTGCAGCGCAGCTCCCCATTGATGTTGGTCACATCGCCGACGCATCCTCGCACGTCGGGCAGCACCGCGGAACGCCACCGGCCATCCATATCCTGGCAGTTGGCGAATAGCGTCCAGTTCCGCATTTGAATGTTCACACAGCTCTGCCGGTAGCTTCCCGGCGGAGGTCCCTGCGCCCGCGCGCTGCCGAGGTACACCGCAACCGTCAAAACAAGCAAGCTAAGCCTGAGTACATTGCGCATTCTCAATCCTCCAGTTTCCAAACAGAAGTAGTAGGTTCGCACTCCCGAAGCCTGCGCAAAACCTTTATTCGGGCTTCTGGAGTCTCAACGTCAGCAGAGGCCGATCCTTACTGATGGCGGCCGAAGACGTTCATGGGGAATCTCCGGGTGCGTAATAGTCCGCACCCTGGTTGATCCCGTTCAGTATAAGACGGTTCAGCGGATTCCGAACCATGTCGTTCGGACAATGCCTTACGGTCGGCACTCACCCCGGCTCGAAGCGGCGGAGAGGTCGCTCTCGCCGATTCTAGTGCTGGTCTTGGGGACAGGAAAGATCGGGGAGAAACAAATCTGCAAAAAAACATTGGGTGATCGGACTCGCAGAATCGCCCGACCACCCAGATTTCAGACTACGCCAACAACATTGGACTACGGTGTCTTGGCCACGTCTCCTACCTTGGCTGCTCCGCCGCCGCTGAAGTTCACGGTCGAAGAGTCGGTATCCACTTCCGTCACAGTACCGGTGCCGATCTTATCGGTGATGGTCTTGAGGACCTTGCCTGTGGTGGGATCCTTCACCGTGCGCACCGCGCGGCTGATGTCCACCGTGTCGCCCACGTGCACGCCGTTCTTGCTCCCGATATTCAGGATCAGGGTATTGCCGGTCACGTCGGCCACCACGCCGGAGTACTGGGACTTCACGGTAGGCATGGAGCCGGCCTTGGAATCGAGCTGCTGGCCGGTGGAACTCACCGCCGCCATCACGGCTTCACCCAGGATGGTCTGTCCAAAGTTCGAAGCGTGGGTATCAAAGCCGCCGCCACCGGCGCCGCCGCGTCCACCACCGGCGCCAATCAACGACGTTCCGCTGCGCTTCGACTCGCCGTCGCCGGTCACCGCGGCCAGGATTTCCGCGGTGCTGGTGTCAATCATGCGCGCGCTGATGCTGCATACGGCTTTGGCTTCGTTATGTTTCACGCCGCCGATGCCAAAGCCGCGGTAGCCGATCCCGCCGCCGCCGATGGCCTTCGATTTATCGTCGCGCCCGAAACGCGTGATCGAGCCGATAATGATGGCGTCCACGCCCAGCACCTTGCCGATCTTGGCCGCGCTGGTCGGGTCGGCGCGGTCGCTGTTGGAAAAGTTCTGCTCGGCCAGAATCTTGTCCAGCACCTTGCGCTCGATCACCGAATACTGGCCGTCGTTGACCAGCTGCTGCACCAGGAGGTCGGAGATGCCTTTGCCCACGTCCTGATCGCCGCCAAAAAGTTCCACCACTGAGGTGCGCACCGTTCCATATTCAAAATCCATCACCGCTACGCGCTTCTTGTGCGGCGCCTTCTGGGCACTGGCGAAAGCCGCCATGAGAACGAGAGCGCAAAACACACGCATTACCCGCGTCATAATTCGAGTCTCCTTTTGAGCTTTCTACGGAAGTGAACCGGGGGGATTTCAGAGCAACTTTAGCACGGTAGAGGGACATTTCAAAAGAAATGACCGGATCGCCGTGATCGCGCATAATCGCCGTGATCGCGCATAATCGCCGTGATCGCCGTGATCTGAAAAGCTGAGTGCTGACTGCTGATTGCTGACTGCTTCAGTCTTTGACCAGCCAGTCCAGGGCTTCCTGTCGACTGCGAAATAGCGGTATCCGCCGCTGCGCGAAAGCCTGCACACCCTCATAGATCAGCGCCTGCAGGCCGCTGATGCCCACGATGGCAGCGCGCTTCACGTAGGGCGCGTTGGCCGCGACCTTGGTCTTGAGCAGCGCCACCGCTTCGCTGTCGAATGCGGTGCCGGTCACGTCGCTCAGCGTCAGCACGGAGTTCAAAAGCTGGGTGGCGATCACGCGGTGCCCTTCCGCCGCGACCTCCTTCAGCATGTTGATGTCGCAATGGCTGTAATCGATCAGCAGCACGCGCTCGCCGGCGTGCTCCAGGAAACGCACTCGACCGCGGAGGACTTCCTGGGATACGTGCGCGGGAATGGACAGCGTGGAAATCATCCTGCCGATTCTAATCGCGCCATTGCCGGGGGATAGATGACCGAAGTAAGCCTTGTTGACGCTAACGGTTCGCTAGCGCCCGTTCAGGCGCATCCGGTGAGCCGGCCTCTTACCTGCCGCGCCCGCCCGGGACTTGCAGATTGTTCTCCACGGAGAAGACGCCGGGCACGCCGTTGGCGCGGATGCCGGCCAGGTTCTTGTCGCCCTGGCTGTCTACCACTCCTTCCAGCGCAGCGTGGCCGCGGTTCACGATGATGCGGATGGGCCGGTTCGATCCCACGCCGTAGTACTGGAGCGGGGCATAACCGTAAATCGCGCGGAACAAGGCGCGGCGCAGCCGGTCGTCATTGATGGAGGGAGGCAGCACCTCAATGCGGTTGTCGACGCGCTCCACGCCTTCAATCTTTTTGATCACGCGGGCGGCATCGTCGCGCAGAGTGGCGTCCCTGACCTGCCCGAGCAGGGTGACGTCGTAGCCGTTCAGCTTGAAACTGATGTTGTCGAAGACGCCGAACTCGGGCAGCATCAGGATCTGGTGGCGCACCTCGCGCATGATGCGCGCCTGGCCGCGCGGCGAGATCACCCGCGGCGTCGAACTCGGCGTTTGCGCCACCGCCGGTCCGGCGATCAGCCACGCGATCGTCAGTAGGGCGAAGCACCGAGAAGCATGCGACGTCATAACAGTTCTCGCCGGATAGTGTGGCACAGCCGCCCCGGCTGTGGGGCTTTTGTTTAAGGAAGACACCGGCGAGGGCGCCGGTGCCACACGATTTCCGAAAATCGCCCAGTTCAGCTGGCCGCTTTTCCCCCGGTTCATTGCAGGCTGAACCAACAGAGGTTTTGCCTTCCAACTTCTACTGCAACGCAAAATTCAGCGTTGTAGTCACTCCCGTATTGCAACTCGCGGTCTTGCTCTGGGTGGTCTGGCCGCTGGCCGAGACGGTCACCGTGTAGGTTCCGACCGGCATCCAGTTGGAGTTGTAGACCCCGCTGGAGTTCGTAGTGGTGTGAACCGTCGTGCTGATCGAGCCTCCCGTGAGCGTGACGCTCGCGCCCGCGATCACGCCGCCGCTCGTGTTCGTCACCGTCCCGGCGATCTTGCCTCCAGTGGCCATGGCGAAGTTCAGGGTCGAGGTCTGGCCGGAGTTCACCGTCACCGAGTGGGTGACGTTGAAAAATCCGCTGTGCGCGGCGGTCACGCTGTAGCTCCCGGGAGTAACGCCGGAGAAGCTGTAGTTGCCGTTCGAATCCGCAGTCGCTGACCCTCCGCTGAAGCTCACCGTGGCGCCGGAGACGGCTCCGCCGGTGGTGATGTTGGTCACGCGTCCGCTGATCGCGCCCGGCGAGTTGGTCACCGGCGCGAGCTGGAAGTTCAGGGTCGACGCCTGGTTCGACGTGACCGAAACCGGGGCGCTCGCGTTGCTGTGCCCTGCCGCCGAAGCGGTCACCGTATAGCTTCCCGGCGCGACATTGCTCAACGTGTAATTGCCGCTCGAGTCTGTCGAAGTCGACCCGCCGGAATAGCTGACCGTCGCTCCGGCAATGGCCGCGCCGCTCGAACTATCCGAGACGTGCCCGGTGATGCTTCCCGGCTGCACGTTCTTCGGTCCAAAGAACTCGGCCATGCTGCCCACATAGACCGAGGCCCCGGGGTGACCCAGGCCGAGACCTTCGACGATGGTGCGCAGCACGTGCTCATGGCGATAGAAGGTAGTCGAGCGAAAGCCCGGCTTGACGGTCGGGCCAACGAGCGTGACCGGGACCTGACCTCCGCCCTGCGCCGTGTCGCTGGCGTTGCCCTCGTCCCACCACAGGATCAGCACGCCGTCCTGCTGGAAGGCCGCATTGTTGAGAATCTGCGGCACGTTGGCCTGCAGCCACTGATCGGCAGTGGAAAGAATGGTGGAGTCGGAACAGCCGGTGCCGCCGCCGGGACAGTCCTCAGCATCGTCCGAGATGTTGGGAACGATGAAGGAGAAATTCGGCAGCGCATTGTTGGCTACGTCGGTCGCGAACTGCGAGAACGGCACAATGTTGTTGGCCTGCGCTGAGCCGTTGAGGTTATCGCTCATGTAGGCGAATGGGTTGTGGCGCTTCACGTACAGGCCGGTGTCGCCGCCCAGGTATCCCACCGAAGGCAGTCCCTCGGCGTACACCTTCCAGGTCTTGCCGGCGGCGATCAGTTCGCGCTCGACGTTGTCGATGCTCAGCGGGAAATCAGAGGGCAGCCCCGCGCCGTTGGCGGTGATCAGCTCTCCCGAGGTCAACATGGCGTAGTCCGGGAACGAGCCGTGAACGTTGGCGAAGAAATTCTGCGCCAGCCCGCCCTGGCTGATCAGGCTGTTGTAGTACGGCATGGCGGAGTTGCCGACCACGTCGCCATAGCTGTGGTTTTCGAGCGCAATCACCACCACGTGCCCGAGCGGAGGCGTAGTTTGCGAGTAAGCAACAGTTGCAGAGATCAGAACAAGCAGAGACAGCAGCACGGCACAGTGGCGCACTCTTCGCATGGATCAGCCCTCAGTGATGGATCAGCCCTCGTGAAGGTGACGCTCTTATGCCCAGGGTTCGGCCACCAGCTCACAGCAGAATAGATGTCGTTCGGGAAGTCCGGTTTGCCTCAGACCCGTGTGGCACAGCCGCCCCGGCTGTGGGGCCGATCACCAGGGCACCCGATTCCTCGTGAACGGCCATTGTCCCGCCTTTGCGATCACCCGATCTCCCGATCTCCCGATCACCAGATCACCCGATCTCCCTGACCCCTGGCCCCCTTGGGATGGATCCCACATCATCCGCGATGATCCCCGGGGACGTCCTGCCGGGGGATGCCCCCTCTCCCCCCGGGTCACTAGCATTCCAAAAGAGTTAGCTCCTGCCATTCCAGCCGACTCAATATCTTGGAATGTCTATCCGGGAGTAACCAGCCCAACCTCAACATCTTGTGGTCGCCCGCTTTTTTCTAGGTTTTCAAAGAGCTAGCTGAGATGCTGCCTTCCAGCACACCCAAAGCCGCCCTGGGGCGGCCCCGCTGTTTCGTCATCAAACATCAATCAATCACCAACTACACAGTATTGTATGTATCACAGTATCGTTTCGTTGTCAACAGTCTTTGTTCTTGGTTCATCCAATCGCGACGGACGCCCCTTGCTGCGAGTGCGAATTGTGAATGCTTGCTTGAACCCCGCCATTCGCAAGAACCAGGGCCGTGAACGACGGGGCCGCTTCTGCCGAGAGGGGTAATTCGCAGAAGTGTTGATCGCAGTGACGAAAAGAGCGATACCCACTAAACGGCTCGTTAGTTGAGAAGAAAGCTTCCCTTCCCCTAAGCTGTTTCCCTCCTAGCTCGAAACCAAGTCTCGAGGCTCTTTATCCCCTCCTCTGTTGTCACCGAATCAGCATAAACCTGCAAATCTATTGGTGGCATGAAAGACCGCTCTTCATCGGTTAAATAACCACCCTCAAGAATCTTGAGACTAAGGCTGCGGTCCTTCTTAAACAACTCTTCAAGGGCGTCCGCGATGAGGGTAGGTGTCCTTGGGACAGCCGTGGACCGGAAAGTGGAACGGAGGAGATCGCCCTCACGGACGACATAGTGGGTAATGCCAGCTTTTTCTAGCAACTCGAGAAGTTGGGCTTTGCCTTGGACTACGCCTAAAGGCCGAAGTGGAGGGTCCCTACGATTTGTTGCGGCAACAACCTCGATTTGGTCAATGCCGTTTAGGAATGTGAGGTACAGTCGAAGATTCGTTGGCAAATGATTAAACTCCTCATGACTTAGCGCCTCAAATATCGCGGCGTAGGCCTTTTATTAGTTCCTTCGCGGTTGGGCCCGTCGGCGTTCCACTTGGGCTCGGGCGCGTTCCAGCGCCTCTTGTAGGCCGGTGGTCTCGCCGTAGGGATGGCTATCAAGATATTCTTCACCGCGCTGAAAATACTCCGCGTAGTGAGCTTCGTCACCGAGCAGCGCGAACATCTCGGCGAGCATCCCGATCACTCGTGGGGCTGCGATCTCCGTTTCCCGAATTGCCAACAGATACGAAATCGCCCTCTCAATCTGTGGACGAGTCTGAGCCCTCGCCTTTGCTACCGTAGCGGCCTCCAGCAACAAGCGGACAGTCTCAGTTTGATCCGCAGTTACTGGTCCTTCGGAAAGAATCGAATCGGCACACTCTCGGTATAAGTCGTCGGCGGAAACGGGTCTTTCTAAATGTCTCTGGGTCTCCGCCATAAGCCATTTGAGCTTACGGACGTGCTTATCCGGACAATGCGGTAGGGCTCTTGAAAGCCGGGCGTCCAATTCTCTTAATTCTTCAGGCGTATAAAACTGAATGCGCTTTGGTTCAAGGTTAAGCAAATCTCTAATGAGAGGTGATTCGGGAGGAGTGTCGGCGCGTAAGCGTAGAAATGAGCGGAGATTTCGGACGTATTCAGCTTCCCAATCGTTGTTGCGCGCCAGATCAGAAGCAGGTTTTTCAGCCAGGGGGGAGACAGAGTATGTAGTGACACCATCATCGTCCGTTGCGGCTGAGACCAGCCCAGAGCACTCCAGGTCCCATAAGCTCCTTTCAACTATGCTTTCGGGCAATCCGCTCGTGTGGCGGATGCACTCAGGGTTCGTGTCGGTGATACCTGAGATAGAAACCACCGCTGCCAAGACCTTCTGCGTATCCGTATCCAAACTACCGAGAGTATGGGCGACGCAAAAAGACTCCAACTCGCGCTGATCAATATCGCCAATACCAGTCTGCCAAACCTTACTGTCCTTCTTGCAGGCCCAAGCAAACCAGCGAATGGCGAGAGGGTGGCAGTAGAGACTTCGCACCTTTTCGCGAAGGTCACTTATATGGATGGAAGCGAGTTCACGGAGGCCTTGCCGTTTGAGTTCGTGCCGAAGGAGCCGGGCTGCATCATCTCCTTCCATCTCGCGGAGTTCCTTGGGATAGACAAAATTCCGTATCTTATGAACGCGCGATGTCGCCACGATCCACGTATTGTCGGGTAACGCCTCATCCAAGAAACTAAATAGAGGCCGATCGGTAACGGTCTCCAGATTGTCCACAAACAGCAGAACTCTTTTGTATTTCTGTAATTCGCTCAGGCAGGCCTTACTGAGTACATCAACGGGTGCGTCGTGGGGAAGGTTCAAACCTAGCCACCCGGCTAAATCGGCTAAAAATGAGTGGAGATCAATAAACACAGGGTCGGTCTGTTGAGACCCCGCCGGCCCCAGCAGAGTCTGCTTTGCAGAACCTGAATAGATCGTCCCAAATTTTCCTCTTCGGTGCAGTTGCGCAACAAGTTGAATAGCCAGCTCGGTTTTGCCAACCCCGCCGAATCCCGCGATCGAGACGCCCCGGCCGCGGGGGTCATCGAATTTCGCAAGCAGTTCCGCGAGTTCGCCTTCTCGCCCAAAAAAACGATCATTTATTGGAGCATACAGTCGCAGTCCGGGCTTGTCTTCTTGCAGCAGGAAAGAGGTGCGGGTTCTTGGTGCTGCGCCGGTAAACCCTAGGTCGCGTGCGCGAGACTCAATGTCAGCATACGGGGACTCAGCGATCGTGTTGCTGTCTTGTCTGTAAAAGAGTGTACCTTTTACATATTTCAGCTTCCTAACCAGTCCTGGCCTGAGTACGATGTCCTTTCTTAGAAGGTTCGGGTAGACAGCGGATGAGCGACGGACGACAACTGTAAGCACTGGCTGAACGGTTCCACGAATCGAGAGCCTGCACTGCTCCAGCTCAAAATCCACGCGAGTTCCTAACAACAATCCAAGATTTTCGCGCACCCGCTGGAAATCAACAGCCTTGTGCCCAACGATGGATCTATCCACGTCGGCCACTCCGCAGATGAGTAAGCCACCATTTGTATTTGAAAACCCCAGAATGTCACGAGCGAGCTCTCCCACGTTCTCAGCGTCTACACTTCGTTTGTAATCGATTAGTTCACCTTCGGGCGGGCTGAACAAACCAGAACCTCGATCCACGAGATCTGCTAATCCTCGGTCGACCTCGACGTCGCCAGAAACAATCCGCTGGAGAATCTCTAAATCGTTAAGTTGAACCATGTCTCTGCTCCGTACGGGGACAGATAAAACATCCGTTGGCTGACGTCCCGATCTGGAGTTGCAAGTAATCACTAGAGATGGGGGCGTTCACCTGCACGCATTGTATCCGACACGTCTAAGGTTCAGTGGCCCAGGCTTTTGGTCTGCGTCGGCCTGGGCAGGTTTTTCACTTTCTAAGCGTAGCGATAGCCCATTTCAGCGCAGGTCTCCCGCAAGCGCTGTTCTATAGTCGCCGCTTTTCTCGGATCGAAAAGCCGAAGGTAACCAATATTGCCCTTCAACCCTTCGACGTAGGCGCCCCGGTCTGCGGCCGGCACCTTCCCGCATCTGAAGTTGTGAATCCCAGCTCGAATCCGCGCTCGGTATTGCCTCTGGACTGTAATGAATTTGCCTAGCACGAGATTGTTCAGGATTTTCCTGTCCGGACCGCCCATTCTTTTAATTTTTCGATGAGACACTCGGAATCCGGCTCTGACCAATGTTGCAATGACGGGCCCGATTACTTGCGTAGGTGAATGTCCTGAAAACGCAAGGTCGTCCACCCAACTCGAGTAACGGATTTCGTGTTCGTCACAAACAGATCGGATCTCACTGTCAAAACTACCTATCACCAAGTTAGCGAGAAGCGGGCTGGTTGGCGCTCCTTGTGGAAGACGATTGCGGCAAGTCGTCAGACCTGTGAGCAGGAACGCAACAGAGGTCGAACAGTTTAAGGTTTTTTGGAATACGTTTCGAACTTGTGAGGGTGTAATCGAGGGATAGAAATTCTTGATGTCTATGGTAACCAGGCATCGTGCACCCAGGTGCAATCGCGCGTTGTCCATGATGCTCTTGCCCTTCACTCCTCCCAGAAGGTGCTCGGGTAGGAGAAGGGGGCTCAAAATGCGCTCGTGCACGCGTGATTGGATGGCTTTAAGAGGGTCTGTCGGGTTGTCGATCCAGCGCTTCTTGACCGGATCCACTATCTTAGCAAACTTGCGCGGCTTTGTTTTCAGTGGGAAGGGCTTGTAGAAATGTATTGCTTTAGATGCCAGATCTTTCAACTCTGTCCGGGATCGTCCGAGCAGAATCTCCAGCTGCCTCATTGAGTACAGATCAAGCGTTGCGCTTTCGTCTTGTTTGCCGCCGCGTGTGCTCACTGCGTATTAAGAATCTCGCAAGGTAGACACCAATTTGTTGAAATTCCTCTTCTTCAATTCCTTGCAGATCGCCTGACTCCGCCGCGAGCATATTGAATAACGGCTCTGGTATGTGCAATGCGCGGCACAGCTTGGCAATCGCCCGGACGCTCGGCTTCCGGGTACCTTTCTCCATCAGCGAAATATGGCTGGCGTCAAGTCCAGCGGCAGATGCGAGCTGGTTTTGCGCTAGCCCGGCTACGGCTCGGGAAATTCGTAATGCTTTTCCGTAATCCATTTTCTCCTTGGGTTTGGTTCGCCTTTTAAGAGTTGTGCCTGTCGCTGCTAGTCGCGCGCTTGAAACACCTGAAGTAACTCTTCCACGATCTTTCGGATCGATTCATGTTGCTCCGTACGGCTTGGATTCGGCTTTCGTCGAATCCGTTTCAATTCTCCGACTACGCGTTCGACCGATCGTTTTTGCTCTGGGTTAACGCTGCCTCCACGCTGCAAGTCTTCAAGCAAAGAGATGCAGGCGTTGAGGTCTTTGGTTTTACGCATTACTTCCTCCTTTCCGGCAGTAACACACCGGGTGCAGTCAGTGTTCTTCCCGCAAAGGAGCAGCGATTCTCCCAACGAACCTAACCTTGGTTGTATTACTTGCATCCGTGCCTAAACAGAGCGGGCCGGTTAGCCCGCGACTCATTGTCCGAATGAGTCAAAAGGCTCTGCACCGGCTTTCGCCGGCCAGAGGTTGCCTTTCGGCCTTGGGAAGAACTGAACAGCAGAGGAAGTTTTCAAAGACCTCGAACCACCGTTAACGGTGGCCACTGAAGTTAAAGATAGCACCGATTTGCTGAAAGTCAATTACAATGACTCGCTTATTTTTAGTAAACCGGGGACAGGGCCACGGGGAACGGGCGGGATGTTCCCCCGTCAATCTCTCAGTTTGTCCGACCGACTCAAGACCCTTGCCAATCCCAGCGGCGCGGTGATTACCTATACGCCCGATTCCGCCGGCCGCGATATCTCGGCCGTCGACAACCGCAACGCCATCAACTGCGTCACCGGCGCCACTTATGGCCCGGACAGCGGCCTGACCGTTCTCGGTGCGACTGGGACGGGGAGACGAGGAACTGGCGCGGGTGATCGTTGCCGATGCCGAGCGGGAAACTACAAGGCCGTAGGAAAGCCGAAGGCTAGCGCGGAGTCCGCAGAACGGGCGAAGCGCAACAACAAAATCGCAGGGGCTAAAGCCCAGGGATTTTTCATTTCCTTTACGGCACGGATAAATCCGTGCCCTGTTACCTTCAGGGGCTGAAGCCCGGGTACATTTTGCCGGTCCTTACCGCAGGACTGAAGGTCTGCGCCGCCCCAGCTCTCACGCACGGTCTGGAGACGCGGCAATGCCCCACCCCAACGCGCGAAAACCGCGCGCGTCGGGGACCCCGGGGCCGCGTCTCTACGTTGGCATTCTCGATGGCCCGGAGTATCGCGCCTCTAGCTGGAGTTTTCGGGGCCCCAGAGTGTCGCTCCCGCTCTGGCGAAATCGCGGAGCGGTCCTGGCGAAAATGGCCGCTACACCCAACACCGGCGACGCGGCCGGAATCTAAATACATGCACAAATCGTTGATTCCCGACCTCAAGCGGTCAGGGAAATGGGGGCAAACATGCGCGGATTAATGTTGAGTTGGGCGATTGCGCTGGTGTGCATTGCGGTCCAGGGGTTTGGCCGGGCGCAGTCGATTCCTTCGGGGTCGTACCAGCAGAGCTGCAAGAACGTCAGCGTGCGCGACCAGGTTCTGCTGGCGAATTGCCAGGATTCGGACGGCAAGTGGGAGGCCACGCAGCTGCGCGATTATCAGAGCTGCGGCAGCGACATCATGAACGACAATGGCGCGCTGCGCTGCGGCGGCAACAGGCCGGTATCGGGTTATCAGCCCGGCTACCAGGCCGGGGTCCCGAACGGTTCCTATACCGGATCGTGCCAGGAGATTCGCATTGACGGCGACGATCTGAAGGCGCGCTGCCAGGGATCAGACGGGAACTGGCACGGCACCAAGCTGGACGATTACCAGAAGTGCCGCGGCGACGTGGTCAACGACAACGGCAAGCTGCGCTGCGTGACGGGCGCCTACGCGCCGGGATATACGGGCGCCTATCGCGGAGCTTATCAGGGAGCGCCGATCGGAACGCCGTACACCCAGACCTGCAAGGACATCAGGAGCCACGGTGACGATCTGGAAGCGCGCTGCAAGAATGTCAACGGCGACTGGCAGAACACCAAGCTGGACGACTACAGAAAGTGCCACGGGCAAATCGTGAATCAGGACGGCGCTTTGCGCTGCGTGGCCGCTCCCCTGGGCATTTCGGGGGTTCCGACCAACGCGCCGGGCGGCTCTTACACCGCGAGTTGCTCGAATGTCCAGGTCAAGGGCGACGATCTGGAAGGCGAGTGCCAAACCCGGGGCGGCGATACCCGCCACGCCAAGCTCGATGATTACCAGAAGTGCCGCAGTGACATCATCAATGATGACGGCCATCTGAGATGCTCGAAGTAAGCGCTGGGAGGGAAATCCAGGGGCTAAAGCCCCCCTGGATTTTCATTTCCTTTATGGGACGGATAAATCCGTGCCCTGTTACCTTCAGGGGCTAAAGCCCGCGCAGTCGAGTGTGGACCGGGATGTGAGGCGCCCGGCCCTTTGCGGAAATCTCTGTGCTTATCAAGGGGACACCATCACGTGCTAACGCACGTTGCTTCGGTCAAAAAAAGTGCTTGACATTTCGTCGTTCTTTTGCTATGGTGCATATACGATTCGAAGCTGAGTCCCACCCCAGCGGCGCGACCTCCGCGCTGGTCCGGGGAGCCCGGATCGTGGTTCGGAAGCGTCGCGAGCCTACCCGCCAAACGGACGCGCTAAAACAGTATTTAGTATTCAGTAGTTAGTAATTAGCCAAAACCGAAAACTGCGACGGCCTTGCTTCGCTTAGGCAAGGCATCGGCCGTTGGGACAGGATCGGGACGGCGGAAGTACAGTGCCGCTTGGGACACCATGGGAGGAAGTTAGGGGGGCCAGGGGTGGGAGATCGCCGTGATCGCGCGTGATCGGGGAAGGCGTAGTACCTGGTACTTAGTAGTTTAAATAAGAGCCAATACCCGAACAGAGGCAGGGATCGGAAAGGCAGTAACCCGTTAACCACAGAGGACACGGAGAACCACGGAGGGATCGGGGTCGTGGGGCCCCCGAGTGATCGGGCCACGGGCGCGATTGCTAATATAGAGAATTGAAGCCTGGGCCCCGAGAAAACATGAGTGACGCCAATACCAACATGAAAGCCGCGCCGGCCGCTTCCGCGGAAGCGCCCAGTCCGTCCGGCTCGCCCACTCAGTCGAATTTTATCCGCGACATCATCGTCGACGACCTCAAGACCAACAAGTACGGCGGGCGGGTCTGGACGCGCTTTCCGCCGGAGCCCAACGGCTACCTGCATATCGGGCATGCCAAGGCCATCTGTCTCGACTTCGGGCTGGCCGACGAGTTCAAAGGCGGCACCAACCTGCGCTTTGACGACACTAATCCAGAGAAAGAAGAGACCGAATACGTGGAGTCGATCCAGGAGGACGTGCGCTGGCTGGGCTTCGAGTGGGAGAACCTCTACTACGCCTCCGATTACTTCCAGCAGCTCTACGACTGGGCGATGGTACTGATCAAGAAAGGCAAAGCGTACGTTGACGATCTCACGGCCGACGAGATCCGCAAGTATCGCGGCACGCTGACCGAGCCCGGCAAAGAGAGCCCGCACCGCAACCGCCCGGTGGAGGAAAACCTCAACCTGTTCGAGCGCATGAAGGCGGGCGAGTTCCCTGACGGCTCGCGCTGCCTGCGGGCCAAGATCGACATGGCCTCGCCCAACCTGAACCTGCGCGACCCGGTGATGTACCGCATTCTGCACAAGCCGCATCACCGCACCGGCGACACGTGGTGCATCTACCCGCTGTACGACTACGCCCACGGGCAGTCGGACTCGCTGGAAAAAATCACCCACTCCATGTGCACGCTGGAGTTTGAGGACCATCGCCCGCTCTACAACTGGTTCATCCGGGAGCTGGGCATCTTTCCCACGCAGCAGATCGAGTTTGACCGGCTCAACCTGACCTACACCCTGCTCAGCAAACGCAAGCTGCTGCAGCTGGTGCAGGAGAAACGCGTGAGCGGCTGGGACGATCCGCGCATGCCTACGCTCTCCGGCATCCGCCGCCGCGGCTACACGCCGGAGGCGATCCGCAATTTCGTGGGCTCGATCGGGGTCTCCAAGACTCAGGGCACGCTGGAGCTGGCCATGCTGGAACACTTCGTGCGCGAGGACCTGAATCGTCGCGCGCCGCGGGTGATGGCCGTGCTCAGGCCGCTGAAAGTGGTCGTCGACAACTATCCCGAGGGCCAGAGTGAAGAGATGGACGCGGTCAACAATCCTGAGGATCCGTCGGCGGGCACGCGCAAGGTTCCTTTCAGCAAGGTGCTGTACATCGAGCAGGACGATTTCCGTGAAGTCCCGCCCAAGGGATACTTCCGCCTTTCTCCCGGGAAAGAAGTGCGGCTGCGCTATGCCTACTTCATCACCGCGCGAACGGTGGTCAAGAACGCTGCCGGCGAGGTGGTGGAAGTCCACTGCACCTACGATCCGGCCACGCGCGGCGGCAATGCGCCGGACGGGCGCAAGGTGAAGTCGACCATCCACTGGGTTTCGGCGGCACACGCCATTGAGGCCGAGGTCCGGCTTTACGACAACCTGTTCTCCAACCCTGATCCCGGCGACGTCGCCGAAGGCCAGGACTTCACCGCCAACCTGAACCCCAACTCGCTGGAGGTGGTGCGCGGCGCCAAGCTTGAGCCCTCGCTGGCCGGCGCCAAGGCCGGCGACCGCTGCCAGTTCGAGCGCCTGGGCTACTTCTGCGTCGATCTTGACTCCGCGCCCGGGCGACTGGTCTTCAACCGCACTGTGGCGCTCAAAGACACCTGGGCCAAGGTGGAGAAAAAGCACTCGGCCGGGAAATGAAATCCACCACGGCGGAGACAGGGAGAATGCAGGTTATGGTCCGACTCTCGCCTTCGGGCCCGGATTTCAGACGAAATTACGGTTGTAACCCATTCCGTCAATTGAAAAATTCTCGTCCGGTGTTATGCTGCGCTCATGAGCAGCAGCATCTCGCCGGAACAGGTGCGTGCCGAGGTGGAGAAATTCTGGCGGATCATGTGCGGCAAGTCTCGCGAAAGGCTGGACGATCTCTACACGTCCAACGCCCTGGTGCTGACCGGCAAAGCGCGCAAGCCCGAGCCGGCGCAGGCGGCACTGGTGCGCAGGGCGCAGCAGATCAGCGCTCCATCGGCGGAAGCTGTCGCCGAGCTGGGAGCGATCGAGATCCTGCTCCCCGACCAGGATGTGGCCATTGCTTCTTACACCTACAAGTTTCATCAGAAACGTCCGGACCAGGCCGGCGCGGTGTTGAAGCGGCACACGCTCTTCGGGCGCGCTACGCAGATCTTCCAGCAGGACTCTGCAGGAAGACTGCGCATTGTGCACGAGCATTTGAGCGCGGCCACCAATCCCGAGGTCGAGAAGACTGCCGCTTCGTGATGGTTCATGCTGTTGGTTGAGATGTTTTGCCCGGGGCCCGCTCGTCTGGAGAAGGACGACATGGAAGCCATAACCGCGGAACAAGTGCGCAGCCAGGTTCGCGACTTCTGGGACGCTTTTATCACGCGTTCGAAGAGCCGCTTCCAGGAGTTCTACTCGCCTACGGCCAGCTGCTTTGCCGCCGACGGACGCCGCAGCGAGCCGGCCCGGTTGATGTGGGTGCGCCGCGAGCGCGAGTTCTTCGGCCCCAAGTCATCAGTCGCCGCCAAAGTCGGGGCAGTAACTGTGCAGCTGCTTGGTCCGAACCTTGGCGTGGCCTGCTATCCCTTTCACTTTTCGATCATCCGCGTGCTGCCCAACGGCAACCGCGTCCAGGTTGAGGTCCCTTTCAGCCGCGCTACCCAGGTCTTCCAGCGCGGCAGCGACGGAAAGATGGTTATCATTCACGAACACCTGAGTTCCGCCGAGCCCACTACGCCCAAAGAGCTGCCGCCTGAGCCCGGCGGCTGACCAGATATGGGTATTGTGAGGAAGTCGGTATTGCGGGGGAACGCAGGCGCCCTCGTCTGGGATTCAGGAAGCCTGTTTCTGCTGTGGAGGATTGGAATATCGCGCCACGCGGTTGCGTCCTTCATGCTTCGCCAGGTACAGCGCCGAGTCAGACCGCTCGATCAGCTCGCGCTTGAGGCGCACCGTCCCGTCATAGACCGAGAGCCCGATGCTGATGGTGAGCCGCACCGGCATCTGCGCCGAGCCAACCACGAACTTGGCCTGCTCCACCGCGCGGTGCAGGCGTTCGGCTACCTGCAACGCGCCGGCTTCAGTGGTCTCCGGCAGGATGATCATGAACTCGTCGCCGCCGTAGCGCGCCACTGTGTCGACCTCGCGCATGTCCTTGGCCAGGATGGAAGCGAGATCGCGCAGCACCTGGTCGCCGACGTGGTGCCCGTGCGTGTCATTGAGCTGCTTGAACTGGTCCACGTCAATCATCAGCAGCGCGAAGGACTGCTCGCGGCGCTCGGCGCGTTTGATCTCCAGGTCCAGTTGCTGCTCGAAGTAGCCGCGACTGCGCAACCCGGTCAGGTAATCGGTAAAGGCAAAGCGCAGCAACCCCTCGCTGGCGTACTCGCGAGTGAGAAGGTTCTCCGCTACCAGCGACATGGTCCACAACAACTGCGCGTCTTCCGGGGTAAAGCGATCCGCCTGGGCGGAAAGCAGCTGCAGCGATCCCATCACGCGGTTGCTGACAAACAACGGCACCGCCAGGGCAGCGGCACATCCGAGCGTATGCAGCAGGCTGTCAGCCTGGGCATTCTTGTCCGCCTGCACCAGCAGCGGCCGCCGGAACTTGGCTGCCCACTGGTTGAACAAGTTGCAGTTGACGAACTCTGTGCCCCACGGCTTAGGCGAGCCGAAGCCGCGGGCTATGCGCAGCCGCATCTGGTCCTGGTGTTCATCCCAGAAGCAGATGACGGCTTTCTCATGCGGCGCGATTTGCGCGGCCATGTCACAAACCAGGTTCAGCGTGGCGTCCAGTTGCATCTGCTGACCGGTAAGCATGCTCAGGCGGAGAATTACGTTGATCTCCCGCCAACGCTTCTGAATGGTCTCGGGCGCAAGCTCGGGGAATACCTCGGTTACGAATCGTTCCGGGGGATAGGGCTCGGTTTGGGCCGAGAGAATAGACGCCATGGGGAAAACTTCCTCCACAGAAACGGAACGAATAGCAATGTAGCCGCCCTTCTTGAGATGCCTCTAAATGGTTCAGGGAAACTGGATTTGCGGACCTGTCTGTTGGTACCTCGCCGACTTGGTTCAGCCTGCAGCTTACAATGCGTCAAAAATCAGCAGGCAGTACACAACACTGGGCCGCTTGTGGCTTTCCGGACCAACACAATGAATACAATGGCTTTAATCCCTGACCTTTGAAGAAAGCCAGGGCCCCTGAACGAGTTCTTGTCCGAAGGAGAGCAGGATCTGTTAAGTTTTTCAGAAAGTCCTGCACACTATGTGTTGCAAATCTTCTCACCTCAGCATAGGATAGGTTTTGGCGGCTGGAAAACTCCCCGGTTGCTTGATGAACACCGTTTAATGGTTCGTCACTGATAGCTCTTCGCAGATTTCGCCCGTAGACAAAAATCAAAGCCGGTCATTGTGTTTTTCCGATAAGGAGAACCTTCCCCATGGCATGGTACGCGTACTGCATCGTTGAGCAGCAGTCCTTCCAGAATGGTGTTCGAGCCCGCAGGCCTGTTCCCGTTGAAAACCTGAAAGGCATTGGCGATGCTCAGACATTCGCTTATCCCAGCGGGGAATTCGCGGTCATCGTCAGCGAGTACATATCGACCGCCGAGCTGGGCCAGACCGCTCTGTTGCAGCATGCGCACGTGGTCAGCGAGTGTTTCCGCCGCACCACCGTTCTTCCTTTCCGTTTCGGAACCGTCTTCGATACCGATGAGGCTCTGCGCCGCGCCGTCCGCCTGAACCGCCGCGCCTTCCTGGAGAGCGTAGTCCGCCTGAAGGGTAAGGCCGAAATGCACCTGAAGCTGCTGATTAAAGACGGCTCCCTGCGCCAGGCGCTGGAAGAGATCGAGCTGCCGGCAACGGTGGGCAGCGAATACCTGAGCAAGCTGCGCGAGAAGGCGGTCCGGCAGCGCGAGCGTCAGACCAAGGCCCGCGCCCTCTCCGTCCAGGTCCACAAGATTTTCGATCCTCTGGAACAGGATGTTTGCTGCCGCAAGATCGATTCCGGCGGCATGCTCATCGATATCGCCCACCTCATCGACCACAAGAAGGTACAGAAATACCAGAACCGCTACCAGATGGCCACCAGGCATCTGCCCGGAATTGAGGTCGTTATGAGCGGTCCCTGGCCGCCTTACCACTTCATCCCTGGAAAGCGCTCTTAGCCCTGTTTTCCACAGCTTGAGTCAGTAATTTAGTGCCCTGAACAGCTCTGCCCACAAAAATGTAGGCATCCAAATACCCGAAAATGGAATCGGAGTACAATATGTATGGCTTTTTTCTGCCCTACCGGCATTGAAATAGCAGAGCTGGAAAAGGAAGGATCTCTCGGTCGTCGTTGACTTACCCAGAGACTATTGCATGAATCATCAAAAGACCCGCGTGCTCATTGTGGACGATGATTTGGAAACATCCAGGTTTCTGGCCGGACATCTTTCACGGCGGAATTTCGAGGTCTCCCTGGCTTCCAGCGAGCAGGAGGCCATGCGGCTGTTTCGCACCCTCGATCCAATGCTGGTTCTGTTGGACACCGCGGTCGCTGCAGCCGAAAGCACATTGCTGGAGAAGCTGAAGCACGCTAAGCCCACGACGGGAGTTATCGTCATATCGGCCAACAAGGACCCGCAATCCATCTTCATGGTATCCAAGCTGGGCGCCGATGACTACCTGAACAAGCCGGTGGATCTCAAGGAACTTGACCTCCGCATCACCCGGGTGCTCGACAACCGCCAGCTCTACAGCGAGGTCACGCATTTGCGCGAGCAGGTGCGGCGCCAGACCGACTTCACCATGCTGTTCGGCACCAGCCCAAAAATGATGGAAGTAAAGATGACCATCGAGCAGGTGGCCGATACCACCGCAACGGTCCTGATCCGCGGGGAGAGCGGCACCGGAAAAGAAGTGGTCGCGCGCATGGTGTATTCGGAGTCTTCGCGCTGCGACAAGCCTTTCGTGAAAGTCAACTGCGCGGCCATCCCGCATGAACTGCTGGAGAGCGAACTCTTCGGCTACGAGGCCGGCGCTTTTACCGGTGCCAACCGGCAAAAGCTGGGCAAGTTCGAGCAGGCTAACGGCGGCACCATTTTCCTCGATGAAATCAGCGAGATGCATCCTGCCCTTCAGGCTAAGCTTCTGCACGTGCTGCAGGACCACGAATTCTCGCGGCTGGGCGGCAAGCGCGACATTCAGGTTGACGTCCGCGTGCTGGCCGCCACCAACAAGCCGTTGGAACGCGCGGTGGAAGAGGGCGTGTTTCGCGAAGATCTGTTCTACCGGCTCAACGTGGTGACCATCCACATTCCTCCGCTGCGCGAGCGCCGCGAGGAGATCCCCATCTTCCTTGAATTCTTCCTCGAGCGCTATAGCGAGCACTATCGCAAGCATCCGGCCATGTTCAGTGATTACGCGATCAGCCGCATTATGGATTATGCCTGGCCGGGCAACATCCGCGAGTTGGAGAATCTGGTCAAGCGCTACGTGATTGTCGGCAATGAAGCGCAAATCATCCGCGAACTGTCTACGCACAAGCCGATCGTCTCGTCATTCTCCACGCCGGCCGTCACCGCCGCTCCCCCGAATTCCCCGCCGCCGCAAAACCAGCACGGCAACAATAGTGGCCAGAGCGAAATGGAGATGCCGTCCTTGCTGGAGATCGGTAAGCGCGCGGCAATGCAGGCGGAGCGCGAAGCTATCGAGCGAGTCCTGGCTCAGACGCGCTGGAACCGGCGTCAGGCAGCCAAGCTGCTTAAAGTCAGCTACAAAGCTCTCCTGAACAAGCTAAAAGCCATCGAGGAGCACAACAAGGGACAGATTGAGCACTGAAAACCTCACGTGCGGTATACGGGTACCCTACAGAAAGCCAGCACATGCGGAAAAATAGCTAAAATAAGCCTCCTCTAATCCTTGGCTTAACTGCTCTTAAGTAACACAAAACACAGGGATTACATACCAAAGCTCGTTTCCACAAGCCCTAATCCCACAGCTTTGGTTTCTGAGTTGCTCTAATGCCAGTAACTACTAAAGAGGCCAAAACTTTAGAAAAATGACTTCAACCCTCTTCCAACTTCGATTTCTCCTTGTAAGTCGGGGCGCGAGCCCTGACACCAACGTCTTGCACGGCCTTCCCTGAGGATGTTCCTCCCACTCAGCCTCTTTGAGAGCGGCTCGAAATGAGCCGCTTTTTTAGTTAACGTCAAAATTTGTTTTGCCGATGAGCCATTGCAGGCCCGTCAGCATCTAATCCTCGACCCGGAGGAATTGACGGTTAATTATCATGGCAGCTAAGATTGACGGTTTATCGAGAAACATGGACAAAAAGAAGTTGGACAGCTTTAAGAAGCGGCTGGAAGAGCGCCAGCAGGCGCTACGCAAGGCAGTGAGCCGCACTGAAGAGGATGGCCGCGTCGCCGATCAGGACACAGCTCAGGACATTGCCGATCGCGCCGCCAGTTCTTACACCAAGGAATTCCTCTTTTCCCAGAGCAACAACGAACGCCAGTTGTTGCAGATGGTCGAGACTGCTCTGCAGCGGATCCGCGAAGGCAGCTTTGGCGAATGCGTCGGCTGCGGAAATGAGATCAATTCGCGGCGTCTGGAGGCGGTTCCCTGGACCCGCTATTGCATCGAGTGCCAGGAAAAGAAAGAAAAAGGCCAGCTCGAGGAAGCTCACGAGTAAATCCTCCGCTGCCTTCCAAAGAATCAAGGGGAGCTGCTTGAGGGTAGCTCCCCTTTAGATTTCTTGTGTAATTGGATTACCGATCAGTACAGGTGGAAATCGACTTCCACGTTGAAAGCGCATGCCACCGGCCGGCCATCTTTCTTGGCAGGATCGAACTTCCAGGTGCGGACGGCTTCCATCGCCTTCTCGTCGAGTCCCATGCCCAGCGAGTGCACGACCTTGGCATTGTGCACGCGGCCATCGGGACCGACCACGATGTCCAGTGTCACCACGCCCTGATATTTTGCCTTTCTGGCTTCTTCGGAGAATTCAGGTTCCGGCGTGTACAGCGCCTTGGGCGCGCTCACTCCGCTTTCTCCCAAGTGGAAGATTCCCGGCCCAACGCCGGGCCCGCCGTGGCCGGAGCCTACGCCGCCGCCATCACCGCTGCCGATCCCGCCGCCGACCCCAACGCCGTTCGACGGAGTCATGAGCTTGGAGAGCGGATCGCCCATCTGCGTGGTCTGCGGAATCTTCAGATCGGCTACGACGGTGGGTTCCATCATCAGTTTGCTCTGCTGCTGTTGCAGAACAACCGGTGGCGTAAATTGCTGCTTGGCCGCCCGCGGAGGGGCCCCGGTGGAAGCCTTCAACTTGCTGGCGTCCCCACCACCGCCGCCGCTTGGTCCGCCTTTGCCGACCTTCATCACGTAATCCGTAAGCTCAACCGGGTGGGCCAACGATGGCGTCGTAATCACCGGCTGTACGGTCACATGGAAGAGCCACAGCAGCAGGGCCAAACCCGCTGTATGTGTAAAAAACGAAAGGATAAAGTTCTCTGGCCGGGCCTGATACGTGCCGTAGCCGGCGCCGAAAAGCGTGGGCAGGACGTCAGGAGGGTTTTCCTTGGAAAACTTCACTACCGGCTGCTGCGATTCCTGTGAACTCCCGCCCGTTTTCGGGTCCGGGGCCGCCGGTTGCTTAGATTCGAGCGGAGACATAATTATTCCAGTATAGACGCAATATCTTGAACTTTAGACGCCTAGCGGTTACGAAAGTTTCCAAAATGCAACCCACTAACATCTAATTTATATAATTGCAGCACACTCAGCAAGTTATCGATGAAAAAGTCCTGTAAAAAATCCTTTGAGCTTAGCCAGAAAACCTTTCTTTTCTTTCTTGCCGGTGTTATCGGCAGGCACGGGCGATGATGTAGGCTGGGCCGGCTGAATTACCGGCGCGGCTTCCTTTCCTGAAAGAACGACCGGATCGACCTCCTCTTGCGCCAGAAAAACGTTGGGCAAGGCCGAGTATTGCACGCGGGCCGGAGCCGGCGGCGCATTGGCGCTGAACACAAACGGCGCTTCCACGGTCACGCGCGAAGGCGGATTCTCGGTTGACGGAGCCGGAGCCGGCGCGACCGTAGCTGGGCCCGCGGCAGCCACGGCAGGAATCTTCTGTGCCGCTGAATCCGGTGTGGGTGCGGGAGTTGCTTCTGCGCGCAGGGGCGCGGGAGGTGGCGGACAGCCGCACGCTCCCGCAAGCGCAGTTCGCGCGTTCAACTTGCCTCCCGGAACGAACACCGTCTGGTCGGCGACGATGCCATATTCCTCAGACCCCAATAGCTCCGACAGCACAATTCCCGAAGCGTTTCCCGGCAGTGGTTTGAAGCAGGTGTCGCCCTGCCCGGTCACGCCCAGCGCAAAGCGATAAGCACCAGGGGCGAGGCGAATGCTTAAATCCGGAGTGAAGACAATGGCCGTCAGGTTCGGCGCGACCTGGAAATCCACTTCGATGGTTCCCGTGTCCATGCCCAGCATCAGACCGCGCGCGTCATTGTTGACGCTCAGCTTGCTCCCGGGACAAAGGCGCACCTGCCCGCCGCTGTACAACTTCAACGTAGCCGGAGCCGCGCCGGCGGAAAGTTGTGATCCCGCGGTCACCACCATCCCGGTGCCAGCGGTCTGTACGGCGGAAGGCGCGGTGGGATCCGCCGCGAAAAGTTCGCCGAGCGGCGCCTGCGGCCATGCCGGCACACTTATCAGAAGCAGTGCCAGCCAGCGCCATAGAAAGATTGTTCTCGGCATTGCAGGTTCGTGGGCTTTACTCCGCACCCAGGAAGTCGTATTTCTCGATGGCCACGGCGATGCCCGGATTAGCCGCGCCTTGTTCAACGCGCAGGACCTTACCCTGGCAGCGCACGCGGATGGGCTCGGCCAGCGTGATCTCTTCGGGAAGCGTCATCAGAAACTCCACAGAGGCGCCGTCTTCAAGAGGAGATTCGATCTCGACAAACGCGCCGCGCGAACTCACGTTGCGGGTCTGGCCTGTCAGTTCGCCTTCCGTGCTCGAGCCGTTTTTCAGCTTGACGGGCAGATTGAGCGAGAAGCGCCGGACGCTGCGCTTCTCCGGTTGCATCTGGGCCTGTTCCATGGGAAATCCTTTGCGAGCGATTCTGGTGCGCTCGATTCTAGCGCAATTGGCGGCTAAAGCTGGAGAAAGTTCTTGAGCAGGCGGCGGCCGGAGTCGGTTAGGACGCTCTCAGGATGAAACTGCACGCCTTCCACCGGCAGGTTGCGGTGGCGAAGCCCCATGATGACGCGTTCCCCGTTGTCCAGGGTGGCCGCGCTGATTTGCAGTTCCCGGGGCAGGCCGACTTCCGAAACGATCAGCGAATGATAACGCGTGGCCGTCAGCGGCTGCGGCATCTGCTTGAAAATGGTGAGGCCGTCGTGTTCGATCTGGCTGACTTTTCCGTGCATGACTTTGGGCGCGCGGATCACCTGGCCGCCGAACGCCGCCCCGATCGCCTGGTGTCCCAGGCAAACTCCCAGCACCGGCTTCTTGCCGGCAAAGTGCCGGACCAGCTCGATGCTGATGCCCGCATCTTCCGGCGTGCACGGTCCGGGCGAGATCAATATATGTGTGGGATTTAACTCCTCAATTTCCTGGGGCGTGATCTGGTCGTTGCGGCGCACCTCCACCGTTTCCCCCAGCTCGCCCAGATATTGAACCAGGTTGTAGGTGAAGGAATCGTAATTGTCGAGTACAAAGACCATGGCCGCGAACGCTGCCTCTCGAGTTTAATGCCCGGCGTCTATCCCAGCAATCGGCGGGCGAGCGAGCAGTAGAGATCAACGGCCCGGTGCAGCTCCTTCTTGGCCAGGAATTCGCGTTCGGTGTGGGCAACGTGAATGGATCCAGGTCCCAGCAGTAGAGGCTGTCCCCAGCGGCTGAGAGCGGGGATATCAGTGGTAAAAGCCGCCACCATGGTTTCCAGGCCGTCGACCGTGTGCAGCTTCATGAAGGGAATCTCCAGCACAAATTCCGCCTCCGCCAGCCCCTGTACCGTCTCAATGATTTGCTTGCGCAATACTTCCGCTGGGCCCACCAGCCGGTAGAGGAGCTGGGCCTTGGCATGGTCAGAGATCACATTGGGCGCGCGACCGCCTTCGATCAGCCCGATGTTCATGGTGCACGGCCCGACCTCAGGGTTCTGCGGCAGCTTCATGGCGCGCAGGCGTTCCAGCGCCAGCAACAGCTTCTCAATCGCCGATTCCCCCAGTTCGGGATAAGCGGAGTGCGCCATCCTTCCCCGGGCAACGATCTCCACGCGCAGCGCGCCTTTCGAAGCCACGGCCATCTTGTTCTCCGTGGGCTCGCCGTTGATCAGATAACGGTTCCCTGGCGGCGTACCGTTGGCCACCTTGGCGCCCAGGCTGTCGCGCTCCTCGCCGACCAGGAACAGCATGCCGACCGCGGCTCCATCCTTGCGCAACCGCTGGCAGGCGGCAATCTGCGCCGCGATGATGCCCTTGGCATCGCATGAGCCGCGCCCGTAGATGTTGGCCTCGTCTTCCGAAGAAGGAATGAACGGCGGCACGGTGTCCATGTGCGTGGAGAAGACTACCTGCGGCGGAACATCGTCGATAGTAGCCACCACGTTGAAGCGCTCGTGCGCCACCGCCATCTTGTGCACGGTGTAGCCCAGCCGCTCCAGCTCGTCGTACAACTCCGCTCCCACCGCGCCTTCGTTGCCGGTGGTTGATTCAATGTCGACGAGCTTGCGGGTTAGGCGGACTGGATCCATGGTCCGTTACAGGATAAATGGATTTCACCGCGGAGACGCGGAGACGCGGAGAAAATGCAGAATCGGGAGATCGGGCCATCGGGTCATCAGAAAGACAACTACGCTTTTTCAGATGAACCGATGACCCGATCGCCAGATGACCCGACCTTCTCCGCGCCTCCGCGGTGAAATTTGGGTTTCTGCTATAAAAAGAAGAATGCCTCCGGGGATCAAATCCTTCTTCCTTCACGGCCCCGCCGGACGCCTGGAAGCCCTGCTGAATCAGGGCCGTCCTGAAGCCACGCACTCGGCGCTGGTTTGCCACCCGCATCCTTTATATGGGGGCACTATGCACAACAAGGTCGTCTACCACGCCATGAAGACGTTACATTCGTACGGCTTTCCCGTATTGCGCTTCAACTTTCGCGGCGCGGGGATAAGCGATGGTGAGCACGACCAGGGCCGGGGAGAGGTCGATGATGTAAAAGCCGCACTCGACTGGCTCGATTCCGAATTTCATCTGCCCATCGTCTTCTGCGGGTTCTCTTTTGGCGCGGCTACCGGCTTGCGTGCGGCCTGTCCCGACTCGCGCGTGAACGCGCTCATCGCTCTGGGCGCTCCGGTTGCGGTTGAAGGCCGCGCTTACGCCTACAACTATCTGCGCGACTGCCGCAAGCCCAAGCTGTTCGTCAGCGGTTCGCGCGATCAGTTTGGCCCGGCGCCGAGTCTGGCCAGGGTTGTAGAGTTGGCGGCCGACCCCAAGGAAATGGTGATCGTGGAAGGCGGCGATCACTTCTTTGAAGGCCATCTGGCGGAGATGCAGGCGGCGATGCGTCACTGGATCGACCGCACCCTGAGCCCGCAGGCACAGTCGGCGCCGCGGGCGGAAGCGCGCTGATGTCCGGCGACGGCGAGTTGCGCGCGCTGGCTCGCGAGTTCTTTCTTCACGCTCTCGCCGAATCTGCCATCGACAAGGCTTTTGGGCGCCACGTCCAGAACGAGCGCGGCGTGCTGCGCATCGGCGACGATTTGCACGACCTGAAGTCTTATTCGCGGGTGCTGGCCGTCTCGCTGGGTAAGGCCGGCCATCGCATGGCCGAGTGCCTCGCGCTCCAGGTGGGAGCCACCGTGCAGGGCATCGTGGCTGATCCCAACCCGCCGGCCGCGCAGCTTCCCGGCTACCGCTATTTCGCCGGCAGTCATCCTCAGCCCAACGCCGAGTCGGTGCGCGGCGCGGAAGCGATTCTGACGTCGCTCAGCGCGCTCAACCCGCAGTCGCTGGTGATCTTCATGATCTGCGGCGGCGGGTCGTCGGTGGTGGAGAAGCCGGCGGACCCGGAAATCTCTCTGGTCGATCTGGTGGCGACCTACCGCACGCTGGTGAACTCCGGAGCGCCGATCGCGCAAATCAATGCCGTGCGCAAGCATCTTTCCGCAACCAAGGGAGGGAGAATGGCCCGCGCCGCGCAGGGAGCACAGCAGGTTTCGATCCTGGTTTCCGACGTGCCGGAGAGTGCTCTGGACTCGCTGGCCTCCGGGCCCACCATGCCCGATTCTTCTACCATCGACGATTGCTACCGCATCGTCCGCGAGTACAACATGCTGCCCGACTTCCCGGCTTCGGTCCGCGAGCTGTTCGAGCGCCGCGCGCTGGAAGAGACGCCTAAGCAGAACGATCCCGCGTTCGTTCGCTCACGCTGGTGGCCGGTGCTCTCCAACGCCACCGCCGAGAAGGCTGCGGCCATGGCGGCGGCTCAGCAAGGCTTCGCCGTCGAGATCGATCACTCCTGCGATGACTGGGACTACGCCCGCGCCGCCGACTACCTGCTCGACCGTCTGCGCGCTCTGCATCGCGAGATCCCCCGCGTCTGCCTGATCTCGGGAGGCGAAGTCACGGTCAAGGTCCCGCCCGGAGCCAAAGGCATCGGCGGGCGCAACCAGCATTTCGCGCTTTACTGTGCGGAGAAGATCGCCGGCCAATCGATGGCGGTGCTCAGCGCGGGTACCGACGGCATCGACGGCGTCAGCCCGGTCGCCGGCGCCGTGGCCGACGGAACCACGCTGGAACGCGCCCGCGCCGCCGGACTCGATGCCGCGCACCATCTCCGCAACTTCGATTCATTCCCTTTCTTCGAGAAACTCGGAGACACAATTCAGACTGGGCCAACAGGGACTAACGTGCGGGATTTGCGGGTGTTGCTGACCTCATAAACGCCCCGAGCGGAGAGAGGCCTTTACGCTCGTTGGCTTCGCACCAGTCCCAGCACCACATATAGATGATGCGCTTCATGAACTAGGAAGAACTCCAACCACAGCGCCAGGCTCATCTCGCCGAACCTGGAATGTACGCCGATGCGGCTGTAATCTTCGTCCGACAACGACTTGAGCTTCGTGACCAGCAACTCACGGCGCGCGGCGAGGTCGGCGGCCACTTCTTTGTAGGGCCGCGTCCGCCACGACTCCCACTGCGGATCTTCTTCTGCCCGGTAGCGTCCGAAGACCGGCTTGTCTTCTTTCAGGATGCGCGTCAACCGCTCCTGAAAGATCTCGTGATAGCGCCCCAGGTGGGCCAGGTTCTCATGCGCCGACCACTTGCCTTCAGCTACCGATTCGAGAATTTTCTCCGCAGGAACGCCGCGCAGGGCTTCATCGAAAAAGTCGCGCAGCTGGGATTCGCAGCGCTGCAGGCGGGCGACATTGACGGAGTTCATGGCTGGCCTTCAGCCGGAGGAATCGCCGGGCTAGGGCTGGCGGCGGGTGATCACTTTCAGCGCGTCGGCGGCCAGAATCTTCTTGATCTGGTTTCTGGCATGGACCGCCCAGGGGCCAACGTTGTCCAGCCGTGCGTAAGCCCGCCAGTGGCGGAGCGCCACGCGAGGCTGGCGCGCCTTCTCATAGGCCAGGGCCAGGTTATAGTGAGCGTCGGCGTAGGTCGGGGCCAGGGCGATCGCAGACTGGTAGGCGCGGATGGCATCCATCAGGCGGCCGGTCTCGTCGAGCACGTTGCCCAGGTCAAAATAGGCCAGCGCATACTTGGGATCGACCTCGATGGCTTTGCGGTAGAAATGTTCCGCCTTGGCGTGGTCGTGGCGGTTGTAGTAAAGCGTGCCCAGATTGATGTAGGCCGCCGCATGCTCGGGATCGATTTCCAGGCAGCGCTGGTAGGAAGCGATGGCTTCCTCCTGCGAGGCCGGCGATTCTTCCAGCGAGACGCCGCGGGTAAAGAAATCAACCGCGCTTTCCGCGGCGCGGAAGGCGTGGATCCTGGCCTTCTCCACCACGTTGCGATCGGCAAAGTCCATCACGAACTGGCCGGCAATCGGTTCTACCGCCGCGCCGTGGTGGCGGAAGACCACGCGCGACCTGGTGGCGAAAGTTCCCGCTTCCAGCAGCGGATTCTCCATGCCCGCAACCTGCTGCTGCATGGCGCGCAGAGAGTCGCGAATCACCGCCGACCGCACGCGCTTGGCGCGCAGGTCGCGCAGTTTTTTGATTTGCAGGAGATCGAAAAAGGAATAGAAGTCTTTGACAGGAAACAAGCCGGCTCTTTCCCAGCCTGTCAGCTGCCGCGCCGTGATACGAAGGATCCGCAGGACGTCTTCGCGATGGTATCGTTCCACGTTGCCCTTAAGAAGTACGCAGTATCAAAGACTTATGAGGCATTATTGCGGCAGGCGCAGAAAAATAGCAAGTGCAAACTCGGTACCCGAATTGTGGAAAACCGCGGTGTGTGACGTTTTCTCTCTGAGGGAAGAGGGGAAGATGGAGCCGACGATCGGACTTGAACCGATGACCTGTCGATTACGAATCGACTGCTCTACCAACTGAGCTACGTCGGCCTGATCTCAATTTTATCATGCTGTATTTCTGCCGCTTGCGACTTGGGGGCCAGATCTTCCCAACGTCCTTCGTCCACTTCTGCTATAAATCTGGCGATGGCCGAATCCCTGGATCGCGTCAACAGCCAGAGTTTCAAACAGCAGTTGCACACTCACTTTCAGGTGCACTCGGGCGATTCTGCTCCGGTCACGCTGGAGTTGATCGCGGTCAACGAGCCGCCCACCACGCCCAACGTGGAGTTGTTCACGCTCCATTTTCTTGGTCCAACGTCCCCGGTTCTGAGCCAGCAGATCTGGTCGTTTCGCCACGGTAAGCTGGGCGCGCTCGACCTGTTCATGACGGCTATCAGCAGCGACTCCTCGGGCACGACCTACGAAGTGGTCTTCAACCGCGTGATCAAGAAGAAGCCGTGAGCCCGGCGCCGGAGGTGACTCTGCGCCCGGTCGAAGAACAGGACTGGGACTTCCTGCTCGCCGTCTACTCCAGTACGCGCGAGCACGAGTTGGCGCAGGTTCCCTGGAACGCGGAGCAGAAATCGGGCTTCCTCAGGATGCAATTCACGGCACAGACCAACCACTACAAGGCGGAGCACCCTGCCGCGGTGCACCAGGTGATCTGCATGAACGGAACACCTGCGGGCCGGCTGTACGTGGATCGAAGCGGTGAGGCTTTGCACATTCTCGACATCACGCTGCTTCCGGAATTCCGCAACGCCGGCGCTGGAACCATTCTTTTGCGGCGCCTCATGGATGAGGGCGCGGCTGCGAACAAGCCGGTAACGATCTGGGTGGAGTCGTTCAACCCCTCGCAGAGCCTCTTCGCGCGGCTCGGGTTCCAGCGCACCGGCGAGCACGGATTCAACTGGCTTCTGCGCTGGTCGTCGCGCGCGGCCACATGAAGAGACGCGCCGGCGTCCGGGTGCACCCGTTCTGGCGAAGAACTAGATGTGAGCGAACACTGCCGAATACTGCTGCGGCCCTGCCGGCGTGATAAACAGCGAAAACTTGCCCAGCGACGAACTCTGGAACGTGTACGTGCCGGCGCGCAGGCTCTCCAGTGGTCCGCCGTTGAAGGCCAGAATGAAGCCGCGGACAGTCCGGGAGCCGGCATGCTTGGGCGGAGGCACGGCCATGCTGGCGGTGTTCACCGGCGCCAGCGCCGGCAGATCTTTCACCGAAAGCAGGCGCAGCCACACCGGCTGCGACTGATTGGGCAGCGTAACTTCAAAGCTGGAGCCGATCGCATTGGTGAACTGCTGACGGCTGGGCGCGGCGATCATGTTTGTGGTCGCGCCGCCTTGGGTCGTTCCCTGAGACTTACTATGGCTGGCGGCAAACACCGGATTGACGGCACAGCCTACAGCGGCGAGGGCGCTGTTCTGCAAGAACTTCCTTCTCGATACGGCCATTGGTCACCTCGAGTTCCGCAACACAGGAAGACTCACGATCCCGTTCATGGGCGGAACCGCTAAAACAAGAGTTTTTTAAGACTTTCCTGGGAACTGCGTCTTATGGGGAAGGTGCTGTAGTGTACTTCGTCTATTAGAGAATTTCCAGCAAATAACCACCTATCTTGCAAAATTCTTAGATGCCATCTTTTGTCAATTCAGGACGCGGCTGATATTTGATTCCCGGATTCAGCGATTCTTTTATTTCCAACGGATGGCCGCAGCATTTCCTTAAAGGCCGGCCTTCGGGTTTCAAAACGGTGCCCCAAACCCTCGTCTTTTCCTAGTTTTTGCTTGACAACAGAGCTGCTGTTCAAGCAGAGTACGTGGGTTCCCAGCCCCCCAGACAGGTTGAGCCCAGGCCGTTGCCGGACCGTACAGGCATAGCTGCGCTTGCCGTCACATTGTGTCTCCTTCTTACAGGTTCGAAAAACAGATGTTCGGGATCAAAAGGAGTAAAGCCGGCGTGATCAAATCAGCTGCTTCGTCCCTCGTGCGCCTTTTTGCCGTTCTTGCCTTTATCACCCTCTCTTTCGGATTGATGGCATCGTTGGTCGCGCCTCAGCTTGCGGCGCAAGGCGGTCCTCCAAAGATATGGCTGGGGGACAATCAGGCCCTGCCGATGACGCCGGTAGGAGCGCCAACACTGGCGCAGAGCGTGGCTGCCGGACAGGCGCAGCCGCTCTCGATGGCGACGGCGGACGTTGATGGCGACGGCGTGGCCGATATGGTCGCGGGCTTTAGCTCCCCGGGTGGCGGCGCCATTGTGATTTATCGCGGCAACGTGGATGCCTTTGCTCCGCAGAGCGACGCTTCGTTTCAGGCGATTGCGCATGGCCAGTTCCCCGCTCCGTTCCTGCCCGACGCGCAGGTCGTCAACATTCCCGTCCGGCCTGATTTCATGGCGCTGGGCCGCTTTGCGCCCGGCGGACAGCAAGACCTGGTTGTGGCCGCGCTGGGCGGCAACAGCCTCTATGTTTTCCCCGGCGACGGCAAAGGCTCGTTCGGAACGCCGCAGGTAGTGGCGCTTACCGGCGGCGTAACCGCCATGGCGGCGGAAAATCTGCTGCGCAGCCTGCCGTATTCGAATCTTGTTGTCGGCGTGGCCACGCCGCAAAGCTCTTCATTGCTGGTGTTTTCCGGATCTGACGCGGGCATGACTTCTGTCGCGGTCTTTCCGCTGAAGGCCGCAGCCAGCAACATCGTCTTCGGCGACTTTGGCGACTCCTATACGGACACGGCTTTTCTTTCCGGCGGCAACGTCTTTATTCTTCATTCTTCCAATTTCCAGATGGAAGCGCTCTCGCTGCCGTTAAACGCCAGCGCCATGGCGCTGGGTTCGTTCATTTTTGATCGCGTGCCGGCATTGCAGATCGCGTTACTGACTTCGGATGGAACGCTCCACATCGCGGCGCACTCGGAATTTGATCCGCGCCCGCTGACCGGCAGCGAAATTCAGGCTCGTTTGCACGCAGGGCGCCGCGGGTATGGCAATCCGCTGGACCCGCCGCGCGCTCTGCCGCAGAACGGCTTCAAGATCGTGGAGAGCATTGCCTCCGCCGCGCCTTTCGCCTCAGAACAGCCGCCGGTGCTCTTCCGCACCCGCATCTCTGACCACGGCGCCGATGACGTGATGGTGCTCAATCCGTCGATGGGGCAGATGGCAGTGATCTCGCATCCGGACCTGACGGCGGGAGCAACCACGTTTCTGCCTGGGCAGGTTTCGACGCGTCCGTACACCGGTTCGCCGGTAGCGGCTTTGCCCATGCGCACGAATGTTGACGGGCGTCCCGGCGTGGTCGCGCTGCATGCTGGCCAGCTAGCTCCGGCAGTGATGATGCCGCTGCCCGATCCGACTTTCACCGTCAACCGCACCGATGATCCGGTGCCCGCTTCGCCGATTACCAACGCTTGCAACGGCGTCGCCAACGATTGCAGCTTGCGTGAAGCAATTCTCCGCGCCAATGCAACTGCCGGGACGGACACGGTTACCGTGCCGGCGGGTACTTATACGCTCACACTGGCCAGAGTTCAGAATGACTGTACCGGCAATCACGGCGCTTTGTCTGTAGAAGACTCGGTCAACATAGTGGGCGCCGGCCAGGCCACCACCATCATTCAGGCCGGCACTACCAATATCAATGGCATTGACATGGTGATGAACGTTAACGAGGACCTTGCTACAGCCAACTGTCCCATTACCAATGCCACGGCCAGCATTTCCAATCTGACTCTTAAGTTCGGCAGGAACCACGGTACGGTGGCGACTTTTGACGGCGATGGCGGCTGCATGGAATACGATACCGGCAGCAGCGGCACCGCCAATCTCGTACTGGACCACGTTACGTTCTCCGATTGCAGCACCACGGATGGTAATGGCGCTGGCATTGCGATCTTCAATGCCTCGTCTGGACTGCCGGGTGGCGGCACTGGCTTGGCGACGATCACCAACAGCATTTTCCAGAACGGTTCAGTAGCAGAAGTCAATACAAATGCCGCGGGCAGCGGCGGTGGCATCTGGGTGGCTGATCTGGCGCGCATGTCGCTGAGCAATTCACAAATCCTCAACAACAATGCCAACCAGATCAACGGTACCGGCAGGGGCGTTGGCGGCGGTCTCTTCATCTTTTCCGCCGGCTCCGGCTCCAGGCAGACGGTCCTGCACAGCAACACCATCACCGGCAATAAGGCATCGGGCGATGGCGGCGGAATCTGGGATACGTCGAATCTCCTGATCGACAACGCCGGCACACCAACCAGCCTCACGGTCATCAGCGGCAATACCGCAGGCGGAAACGGTGGCGGAATCCACTATCACGCCGTGAGTCCGGACGTGATGACGTTGTCCAAGATCACCATCACCGGAAACACGGCTACCGGCAATGGCGGCGGCATCGATTCAGGTGAACCGACTCTGGCGCATGCCTTCTCCATGAGCTTCAGCCGTCTGGCGGGCAATACTGCGGCTACCGCCAGTAACCTGAACAACAACCACTCGACGGCCACCGTGACGAATAACTGGTGGGGCACCAACACACCGGCAACGACCATCAACAGTATCAACAGCGGCACCACGACCTTCGATCCTTTCATCGTGCTGACGCACACGGCCAGCCCGTCCACCATCCGGATCAACCAGAGCACAACGCTCACCGGCGACATGAGCAAGGACAACCACGGAGTGGGAACGGCGCTGGCCGGAAATCTTGACGTCATCGTCGGGCTGCCGATCACCTTCAATAATCCAATTCTGGGCACAATCCCGCAGGCCCAGCCGGAAACGCTCGGCAATCCCGTGCCCACGGCCACGGCTACATTCAATGCCGGTGGCACCAGCGGGAACGGCCACGCCGATGCCACGGTTGACCAGGCCACGGTCACGGCCAACATCGTGATTCTGGAGCCGCTGCAGATCACCAAGAGCTTCAGCCCGAATCCGGTTGCGGTCAACGCTTCCAGCACGCTCACGTTCAGCGTCAACAACCCGAACGTGATTGCCGTGGATGCCAGCTTTACTGACACATTGCCGGCAGGGCTTGTGGTTGCGGCCACACCGGGCGTGACCAATACCTGCGGAGGCACGGTCACGGCGGTCGCAGGCTCGGGGAGCATCAGCTTCTCCAACGCCAGCCTGCCGGTGGGCGCTTGCACGATTACGGTAAAAGTTTCCAGCGCCACCGATAATATTTACAGCAACACCGTCACTATCAATTCCACGGCCGCAGGCACCGGCGCGCAATCCACTTCCTCCGCCAATCTGACGGTCATCAATCCGCCGAGCATCACCAAGGCGTTCGGGGCGGCGACGATTCCGCTAAACGGCACCACCAGCCTCACCTTCACCCTGAGCAGCAGCGACGCCAATCTGACGTTGAACGGCGTTGCCTTCACCGACAGTCTGCCCTCAGGGCTGGTGGTGGCTACGCCGGGCAATCTGAACAGCACTTGCAGCGGGACGGCGACAGCGCCAGACGGATCGTCCTCAATCTCGTTGTCCGGCGCCAGCCTGGCGCCCGGCGCGTCGTGCACGGTTTCCGTGAACATCGCCGGAACGACCGCAGGCGTCAAGAGCAACTCGGTGCAAGTAAGCTCAACTAACGGCGGGACGGGAAATACTTCCAACGCCAGCATCACGGTGGTAGCCCCGCCGGTGATCATCAAGGCCTTCGGTGCAATCTCGATTGCGCTGAACGGCTCGACCTCACTGCAGTTCACCGTCCAGAACAACAACGCTACGGTCTCGCTGAGCGGCGTGGCTTTCAGCGACACGCTGCCGGCCGGCCTGGTGATCTCAACTCCGAACGGCCTTACCGGCACCTGCGGCGGCGGAACCATCACCGCGACGCAGGGAACCAACGTGGTCAGCCTGACAGGAGCCACCCTGGCGGCGAGCACGTCGTGCGTCTTCACCATCAACGTGACGGGTACGGCCGCGGGACAGCAGAACAACACCACCGGCGCGGTGACCTCGACCGAAGGCGGGACCGGCGGCACGGCCTCAGCCAGCCTCAACGTGGTAGCGCCACCGTCGATCGCCAAGGCATTCAATCCCTCGACGATTGCCCTGAACGCGACCACGTCGCTGACTTTCACCATCACCAACCCGGCAGCCAACACGGTGGGTGAAACGGGAGTGGCGTTTACTGACACTCTGCCCACCGGACTCACGGTGGCCAACGCCACGGCCACGGTATGCGGCGGAACGCTGACGACGACGGCGCCGACCGGCATCTCGCTCTCCGGTGCGACGATTGCCATCAACAGCCAGTGCCAGTTCAGCGTGACGGTAACAGGAACGGCCTCCGGGCAGTACACCAACACCACGGGAGCGGTGAGCTCGACCAACGGCGGGACGGGCAACACGGCCTCGGCCAATTTGACTGTAGCCTCACCGCCGACCATCACCAAGGTGTTCGGCGTTTCGACGATTCCGCTGAACGGAACAACTTCGCTCACGTTCACGATCCAGAATCCGAACACCGGCGTCACGCTGAACGGGGTCGCCTTCACGGACACCCTGCCGGCCGGCCTGGTGGTAGCCTCGCCCAACAACCTGAACAATACTTGCGGCGGAACAGCCACGGCGGTGGCCGGCTCCGGCTCGGTGAGCTTGTCAGGCGGAACCCTGGCGGCGAGCGCAAGCTGCACGGTCTCGGTAAACGTTCAGGGCACGACGGCAGGAGTGAAGAACAATTCAGTCCAGGTAACCTCGACCGAAGGCGGGACGGGCAACACGTCGACTACCTCAATCACGGTGGTTGGGCCGCCGACCATCAGCAAGGCGTTTAATCCTGCCGTGAGCATTCCGCTGAACGGAACGGCGACGCTGACCTTTACCATCAGCAACCCCAACGCGTCCAACGATCTCAGTGGTGTGGCCTTCAGCGATACGCTGCCGTCCAGCACGGGGATGCTGGTGGTAGCCAGCCCGCCCAACGTGAGCAACACCTGCGGCGGGACAGTGACAGCGACGGCGGGAACGGGTGTGATCAGCCTTTCCGGCGGGAGCGTGGTCCACGCTGGATCGTGCACGTTGAGCGTGGCTGTGCAGGGAACGGCGGCGGGCGATGCCAGCAACACGACCGGGGCCATTACGTCGACCGAAGGTGGAACAGGCGCAACCAGCAACACGGCGCTGCTGAAGGTGGTAGCGCCACCCTCGATCGCCAAGGTGTTCAATCCCACAACCATCCCGCTGAACGGGACGACGTCTCTGACGTTTACGATCACCAACCCGGCGGCCAATACAGCCGCCTTGGCGGGAGTGGCGTTTACCGACACTCTGCCCACGGGACTCACGGTAGCCAACGCCACGGCCACGGTATGCGGCGGAACGCTGAC